>ENA-ORCT01000162-ORCT01000162.1-marine-metagenome-genome-assembly--contig:-NODE-162-length-37631-cov-3.498589_pt1 | contig 37631 bp, 28 predicted proteins | sample MGYA00248632_ERZ508511 | MGnify/ENA primary metagenome ERZ508511 (study PRJEB26182, sample SAMN06268839) | marine metagenome | isolation source: Tt an P1-techrep anaerobic enrichment on pine from sediment...
TAAAAACGCGACCGACGGCAGCCTGACTGCAGCCGTCAATGCCATGCAGGCATCCGGATCCCCGCAGCATTTTTTAGGTATTGATCCCAACGGGTCAGCGGCCGTTGTTTCCACCATAGGCAATCCCTATGGCCATATTGTACTCAGAGGAGGTCCCACCCCGAACTATGATCCTGTATCCGTGGGCAAGATCCAGAACATACTCCGGGAAAAAGGAATGCTGGACGGGGTCATGATCGATTGCTCCCATGATAATTCCGGCCAGAAATTCAAAGGACAGGCCTTTGTGTTCAAAAGCGTCCTGGAGCAGCGTATTGAAGGCAACGATAAGATTATCGGCCTGATGCTGGAGAGCAACCTGTTTCAGGGCAACCAGAAATGCGCCTGCAAAGGAGATGCCGGTGATCTCAAGTACGGGGTTTCCATTACGGATGAATGCATCTCCTGGGGAACCACTATGGATCTGATCCGCTGCGCCTATGAACGGCTGTAATCCGCGTTGGTTCCCGCACCTCGTGGTTTGGAGTGCGGGTTCTACAGGTCAACCATCGCGTTCAACCTGTACCCGGCAGGTGTTGGAAGGAAAGGCGCCGCCAGGTGACATGGCATCTCGGGTTAGGATATTCACGCAGCCGCCGTCATCAACGCCATTTTCATCCAGGCGAAACCAGATGCCCGCATCCAGGCTGACAACTCCCCGCATGATTCGATCGGTGACCGTTGCGTTCGTGCGCAGGCGACCGCGTTCATTGAAGACCGCAACCCTGTCTCCGTCAGAAATGCCACGGGCGGCGGCATCTTCAGGGTTTAACCAGATGCGGTCGTCGGCTTTTTTCTTCAGTTCAGGAATGTTGTCGAACTGGGAGTTGACCCGGACCCTGGAATGAGGGCTGACCAGCTGCAGGGGAAATTTTGCCAAAACCGGATCCGTGGGCCCCTCCCCGGGCTCGATATATTGAGGTACGGCAGGGAGTTGAGGGGCGTTCATTCGCTCAATTTTCTGGCTGAATATTTCAATTTTGCCCGATGGTGTTGCAAACCGATGCCGCTCGGGATCCTGGATCTGCTTTTTAAAAGCCACCCAGGGTTCATCGAGGGCAATGCGATGAACACCTTTTTGACTGAAGCTTTTCCGGTCAGGAAAGCCTGGTGTGGTATCCAGAAATTCGTTTAACCACTGCCGATCGGATTGGGGATTGTAGCCATGAATGCCCATCCGGTGCGCCAGGTCGGAAAAAATAGCCAGATCGGATCGCGTTTCCGGCATGGGATCAATGACCGGATTCATATAGATGCAGTAGGGACCGCCCAGCCAGGGTTGGCCGATATCTTCCTGCTCCAGATAATGGGTTACCGGCAGCACAATGTCTGCAAACCGGGCGGTTGGCGTTAAAAACAGGTCATGAACAACGATACAGTCCACTGCTTTCAGTGCTTTTATGCCTTTGTTCACATTCAAAAACTGATTCAATATGTTGCAGCCCACCACATACAGCATTTTTATATCTGCCGGATGGCCGCCCGATTTTCCCGTCAACAGGGTGTCGTAAATCTCAGTGACAAAAAAAACACCCGCAAGCGGCTCGGCTGCTTGCGGGTGTTTTTAATGATAACGTATGACTGGTTCAGTTCGTTTAATTGATCGGGCGAAGCCTCAGCGCCAGTTCGTCCAGTTGCGCCTTGCTGGTTTCCGACGGTGCGCCGGTGAGCAGACAGGTGGCCTTCTGGGTCTTGGGAAAGGCGATAACGTCACGGATGGACGGTGTGCCGCAGATCAGCATGGACAGCCGGTCGAAGCCGAAAGCGATACCGCCGTGGGGCGGTGCGCCGGACTCAAGGGCATCGAGCAGGAATCCGAATTTCTCCTCAGCCTCCTCTTTTTCTATGCCCAGTGCATTGAAGACTTTTTCCTGAACTGTTTTGTCGTGGATACGAATGCTGCCGCCACCGATCTCATTGCCGTTCAGCACCAGATCGTATGCCCTTGATTTAACGGCCAGCGGGTCGCTTTCCAGTTGCTCGTAATCGCTTTCCAGCGGTGCGGTGAACGGGTGGTGAAGAGCCTGGTAGCGCTTATCGGTCTCATCGTATTCAAACATGGGAAAATGCGTGACCCATACAAAGTTGAACTGGGTCTCATCGATGAGTCCGAGTTTTTTTCCCAGATGATTCCGAAGATGGCCGAGGGCCTCATTGGTCACTTTGGGCTGGTCGGCGACAAAAAAGACCAGATCGCCGGGTTTCATATCCAGTCGTTCGGCAAGGGCGGCTTTTTCGTCATCGGTAAAAAATTTGGCGATGGGCGACTGCCAGGAGTCTTCCCGGACCTTGATCCAGGCAAGGCCCTTTGCCCGGTAGACCGCCACGAAATCGGTCAGATCGTCAATCTCTTTGCGGGTGAAATCGATGCACCCCTTGGCGTTGATGGCCTTGACGATGCCGCCTTTTTTCACCACGCTGGCAAATACCTTGAACCCGGAATCGCCGACGATGTCCGATACGTTCTTGAGTTCCAGGTCGAACCGGGTGTCCGGGCGATCCAGGCCGTACCGGTCGATGGCCTCGTCGTATTCCATGCGGGGAAAGGGCGGGGTGAGATCCATATCAAGGGTGTCCTTGAAGAGCCGTTTCATCATCCCCTCGGCAATACCCATGACATCCTCTTCACCCACAAACGACATTTCCATATCGATCTGAGTGAATTCCGGCTGGCGGTCCGCCCGGAGGTCTTCGTCCCTGAAGCAGCGAACGATCTGATAGTAGCGGTCGAAGCCCGAGATCATCAGCAGCTGCTTGAAGAGCTGCGGCGACTGGGGCAGGGCGAAAAACTGTCCCGGGTTGACGCGGCTGGGAACCAAGTAGTCCCGCGCGCCTTCGGGGGTGCTGCGGGTGAGAACCGGCGTTTCAATATCCAGAAATCCGTTGCTGTTCAGGTAATCGCGAATCGATGCCGACGCCTGGTGACGGAGAATGAGGTTTTTCTGAAGCTGAGGGCGCCGGAGATCGATGTGACGGTTTTTAAGACGAATGCTTTCGGATACGTCAAGATTTTCCTCGATCTGAAATGGCGGGGTGACCGCCGTGTTCAAGATTTTAAGTTCAGTGACCGTAATCTCGATTTCACCGGTAGCCATTTTCGGGTTGATCATACCCTCCGGTCGGGGATCCACTTTGCCCCGGACGGCCAGGACATATTCGCCCCGGATCGCGTGAGCCTTTTCGTGGACAGTCTCGCTTACCGCCGGGTTGAAGACCACCTGGGTCAGACCCTGCCGGTCTCTCAGGTCGACAAAGATCACACCGCCGTGATCTCTTCGATTCTGAACCCATCCCATTAAAACCACTTCCTTGCCGATATCGTCCGCCCGCAGTGCATCGCACATGTGGGTTCGTCGCATTTGTTCAAGTATGTCCGCCAATGGAATATCTCCTTCAACCCTGAATATGTGATTTAACCTGGTTGACCAGGTTGTCGATCGAAAATGATGCTTGTTCCTTGGTGGCCATGTTTCGAAGGGCCACTTCTCCATTCTCAAGTTCCTGTTCACCGACAATGAGAACGTACCTTGCGCCGAGTCGGTCGGCACGTTTCATCTGGCTCTTCAGGCTTCGACCGCTCAATTCGATTTCGGACTTGACACCGCTCAGGCACAGATCAGCCGCCCATCCGGCAGCGGCCGACTGTGATTTTTTACCCAGGGCGGCAATAAAAACATCAGGCACCTGCTGCAGGTCGGAGAAACCGGATGCCGCGATTTCTGCCAACCGGTCAAAGCCAATGGCAAATCCGATCGCGGGAATTTCCGGGCCGCCGAGCATATTTATCAGTCCGTCATAGCGACCGCCGCCGGCCACCGCGCTTTGAGCGCCAAGGGCGCCGGTCTGTATTTCAAACGTCGTGCGGGTGTAGTAGTCAAGTCCCCGGACCAGGCGCTTGTCGATGGTAAAGGGAACCCCATGTCGTTCCAGGCTTGCCTTGACCGTTTCAAAGTGCTCGGCACAATCCGGGCACAGGTAGTCGAGTATGGACGGAGCGTCCGCCATTGCTTCCCGACAGGTGGGGACTTTGCAGTCGAGCACACGCAAGGGATTTTTGGTGCTGCGACGGCGGCAATCCGAGCAGAGGCTCTCCGCTCTGGACGAGAGGAGTTCGGTCAGGGCATTTTTAAAATTCGGGCGGCACTCCGGGCAACCCAATGAATTGATGTGTGCCTTGACATCGCTCACCTTGAGCCGGGAAAACAGGTTCGCCAGCATGATGATCAGCTGTGCATCGATGTGCGGCGATTCGATACCGAAGACCTCGGCATTGATCTGGTAGAACTGACGATACCGTCCTTTCTGGGGACGTTCCCGTCGGAACATGGGGCCGATGGTGAAGAATTTCTGAACCGGATCCTTGGCATACAGTTTGTGCTGGATGTAGGATCGAACCACCGATGCAGTGGCCTCGGGCCTGAGAGTGATCAGATCGCCCTTGCGGTCGGGAAACGTGTACATCTCTTTTTCAACGATATCCGTGTCCTCACCGATACTTCGGGCGAACAGTTCGGTCCGTTCCATGATCGGAATCCGGATTTCCTTGAAACCGAAATCACTGAAAAGAGCGGTTGCCGTTTTTTCAATGTGTTGCCACAGTTCGACCTCACCGGGCAGAATATCTTTAAATCCTCGAATCAGTTGTATCATCGTCGTCGTGTATTCCCTGGGATACTGAAAATAAATTGTTTGCTGATATATATAAACGCAATTTTCTATCGCAGTCCAAGCAGTGAAGTCAACCTTAATGTTTCCCTTGACACCAACAGGGCAGGATTGTAGGAAACACGTTTAATAATAACAAGTTAAAGGGAGGGGATGGCTATGGCCTCACAGGTTACGCTCACCACATTGTACAAGATGAAGGAAAAAGGGGAAAAAATCGTTGCGCTGACTGCATATGATTATCCATTTGCCAAGATGGTCGATGAATCCGGTATCCACGTCATTCTTGTCGGTGATTCACTGGGCATGGTGGTCCAGGGTGAGACCAGCACGCTTCCGGTGACCATGGATGAAATGGTCTATCATACGCGTCTGGTGGCTCGGGGCGCCGGTCGCTCCATGGTTGTCGGCGATATGCCATTCATGTCATATCAGACCAGCGTTCAGGAGGCTGTGGCCAATGCCGGCCGATTACTCAAGGAGGCTGGCGCAGGCGCCGTCAAACTTGAGGGGGGAGCAGCGGTCTGTGATGTCATCCGTGCCGTGTCGGAAGCCGGGATTCCGGTGATGGCGCATATTGGCCTGACGCCCCAGGCCGTTCACCAGATGGGTGGTTATCGTGTGCAGCGGGATGAAGACCGGCTTCTTGCTGATGCAAAGGACGTTGAGGCCGCCGGGGCATTTTCAGTGGTTCTGGAGGGCATTCCGGCCGCTGTCGCCGAGAAGATAACCCGGGCGCTCACCATTCCAACCATTGGCATTGGCGCCGGTCCGAAGTGTGATGGACAGATTCTGGTTCTGCACGACATGCTCGGGCTGAACGACCGCCATCTGCCGAAGTTTGTCAAACAATACGCCCAACTCGGCAATGCCGCAAAGACAGCAATACAGATGTATATTGAAGAGGTGCGGGACGGAAAATTTCCGGCAGACGAACACTGTTATTGAGAAACGAAAGGAACAGAGATTTAATTGCAAGAAATTGTAATTAATTAAATTCGCGTTCCTAAGTTAAATCCGCGTTTCCGGGGAATCACCCGGAAACAGGAGGGCGTATGAAACCCAGCGTTGCCATCGTCGGCTGTGGACGGGTCGGCACCACACTTGGATATCGTCTGCGCACACTCGGATATCCGGTATCCGGTATTTCGTCACGGAGTCAGGAATCAATCCGCCGGGCAGCTGTTTTGCTTGAGACGGAGCATTTCAGCCTCAACCCGTGGGATATAACCCGCGAGGCCGATGCAATCTTCATTACCACGCCGGATGATGCCATTGAGGAGACGTGTTCCCGGATCGCCGCCAATGGCGGTTTCCCAAAAAATGCCACCGTTTTTCACTGCAGCGGTTCGCAGCCATCGACGATTCTTTCTGCTGCAACGACCTGCGGCGCGCTGATCGGGTCAATGCATCCCCTGCAGAGTTTTGCCGGTATCGAGACCGACCGAAACCCGTTCGAGGGAATTATTATGGCTGTTGAAGGCGATGAGGCTGCCGTTTTTCTAGCCACAGCCATGGCAGAGGATCTGGGCAGCCGCTGCCTTTCCATTCGGACTGACGCCAAAACCCTGTATCACGCGTCAGCTGTAGTCGCCTCCAATTATCTTGTGACCCTGGCGGATTTTGCGTTTCAATTACTGGAAAAAGCCGGAATTTCCGAGCGTGATGCGTATGACGTGCTGAGCCCTCTGATAATGGGGACCCTGGCCAACATCCGGCAGACAGGCGCAAAACCCGCATTGACTGGCCCGATTGCGCGGGGCGATACGGAAATTATAAAGAGTCACCTGCGGGAAATCGGCGCCCAGACCCCCGCTCTTCTCTCTCTGTACCGGATTCTCGGCCGGCATACCGTTGGTATAGCATCTTTCAATGAATCGATTTCGCCGGACATTACCAGGGAGCTGAATGAAATGTTGTCGCTTGGTTTGGAGGAGGATGGTTAGGGGTGATGCCTTAGCGGCGTCGTATCGACAGCGTGTTGTTGGTGTTACCGGGTGCTTTGATAATTAATAGGTTTAAGGTGTCAGGTTTCGGGTGTCAGGGCTCATAGATGCCAATTTCTGAAACCTGACACCCATAATTTGCGCCATTAAATGATCAGGGCATTTGCTGCCCGAAGAGCCCCCTTTTTCCAAGCGGAGTCTTGGGCGAAGCGTAGTGCCTCATACACTGACTTCTGTCAGAAAAAACAAGAAATCTGTTTGGCTATTCCCAATGGCTATCGGGATCGAGGAAATCGATTTCGATACCGATAGCGATCCCGATCCCGATCCCGATAGAACCATATCCCGACAAGCGATGTATCAGACATTTATTCTTCGCGCTGGAGATGAGTGTTTGGTTGCGGCTTGACCGCGTTGGTTTTAAAAAAATTCCCCGAACCGCCTGGCGGTTCGGGGAATTTTTTTTAGATTCGGTGCAGAGTCAACGGATGGTCGGCCATCTGTTCGTTGGCTGCTGTCAATTTTTCCTCCCCACTGATTACCGCTACTCCCTGCACCTGCTGATCGGGGTTAAAGTGCCGTTCGGCGGCCCTTAGAACCTGGTCCCGGTTCAATTTCAGCAGACGGCTTTTAAAGCGGTTCCGGGCATCATCGGTCAGGGAAACCAGGTCGCGGTAAAAGGCTTTTCGAGCGGCGGGTCCCGGGGGATCCGGTTTGTCAATTTCAGAGCAGACCTGAAGGATAGCCTCTTTTACGCTTTCATCGGTATAGTTTCCGGCGCGGATAAAATCGAAGCCGTTTCGATAAACGTTCAAGGTGGAGACAATGTGCGGATCCCGGTATGATCCGAAGCAGAACAGGCCGTCTTCCGGGTTGTAGACGGCAAATCCTCCGTAAGCCCCGCCTTTTTCGCGAATTTCCCGGTGGAGGTACATGGATCGAAGGATTTTACTGATCACGGCCAGGGCTGCCGAATCTTCATGTTCCATTCGAACCGTTTTGAAGGCGCTTGCAACAAAAGAAACCGCCGAGGCGGTACTCCAGCCCTCCCGGGGAGTCTCGATTTCCGGCGTGATCTCCGGTGAAACAAATCCGGCGGTTTGGGTATGACCGAGCCGTTTTTTCAGCGCGTTCAGCGGTGCGGATGCCGCCGCGATTCCTGGATCTTCGCCGATCAGGGCAATGTCAAGGTTGGTTGAACCAAACAGCGATTGCCCGATCTGAGTCAAATTCTCTGCCAGGCTCGCCAGGGTGTCATCGGTAAGCGTGTCGACCAGATCTTTGATGTAGCGAACCTGGTGAATACCGCTCCACAATTCGCTGAGCGCAAGGGTCGGGGAGAAATTTCGTGATGCCAGTGATATGGCCAGGCGATGGCCATTGTTGACAATGCTCGACTCCAGCCCGGCACGGTACTCGAGCAGCAGGTTTTTCAGCCGGGCGTGGTCCGTAAAATCGACGGTGCACAGAAACGCTTCCAGGATGTCGAACATTGGGCCGATGTTTCGTCCAAGGCATTTTGCATTAAACGAAATAAACGGCAGGCACTCACCTGCATCATCGAACCGGGTCCTGGAATGGGACGAAAGACCGATTCCGCCGGTTGTGGCATCGATTCGCCGGGCCATCTCGATATAGTCGCCCATCGCGGTTCCAACTTTGGGCAGGGCGTAACAGAAAAAAGGCACCAGCGGCAGCATCCGGGCTCCAAGGGCTCCGGAGCCGGCGGCAGCCGAGAAATAAAAGATATCCGAGGTGGACTGGCGGTAACATGTGGCTGCCGTATCATCGTAGCCGCTTGAGGGAGAAACCATGTGAACCGAGGGGGGGATTTCCTCAAGCGCCAGGGTGGGCAGGGCCGACAGGTCTTCTTCGGTTTCCTGGAGGCGGGTGAGGGCTTCTGCATCCTGTAAAATTCCGTGGAGATCCGTCGGGCTCAATTCCGCTTTTCTGGCTGAGAGTTCCTCAGTAACGCGGCGCTCTTCTTTTTCAGCCATATCCAGGTCCGGCGTCATGGTGAAGCGGACCCGGTGTGGATTGTCCAGGAAAAAGTCCCGGATTCGCTGTTCAAAAAAGTTGCCTTTTTCAAGTTCCTGATTCAGCCGCTCCAGATCGTCGTCAAATCGAAGCACCTTCTCCGGGTCACCACCATGAAACCAGCTCCCGCCAAAGGTCAACAGCAACCTGAGACCATACGGATAGGGGGTGTTGGTAATTTCTTTGCGATGAAATTCGATTTGATGAATGGCCGAATCGATCAGGTTTCGGTCGATGCCATCCCTGCACAGTGACTTGAAGACATCGAATACAATACGCTGGATGGCGTCGGCATCGGATGCATTCACATCCTTGAGGCCGCACACAAACATCGTGTCCCGATTGTCGGCGTCGAATCCCGTACCGTCACAAAGGGTGCTGCCAAGACCCGAATCGATCAGCGCTTTGCGAAGCGGTGAGGCGGAGTTGCCAAGAAGGATTTGTTCAAGCAGTGAAAGCGTCAATACCTCAAATGAATCCTGAATGTCAGCGGTCAGCCAGGCTATTGCGACCTGGGCTTTTTTTTCGGTTTTTTCATTTCGGTTCAGCGGGTACGTTGCACTGGCCTCACGGGGGCTGTCCCAGCGGGGTTGGGGAGAGACATCGGTTTTCGGGTCAATACGCCCGGCGTTTTTCAGGATTTTTTCATGGATGAAGTCCAGGTGGCCGGCAAGCGGCAGATTGCCGTATGTGTAAAAAAATGCGTTGCTGGGGTGATAGTGACGCTGATGAAATGCCTTGAGCTGCTCATGGGTTAACTGGGGGATAATGGCCGGATCGCCACCGGAATTGTTGCTGTACGTTGTATCGGGGTACAGGGCTTTCAGAAGCGAGCGGGTAAATATCTGGTCGGGCGAAGACATGGCGCCTTTCATTTCATTGTACACAACGCCTTTGTATACCAGTTTGTCGCCATTTTCATCGCTTTCTATCTCAAGGCGATGGCCCTCCTGTTTAAAACTGAGCCGGTCTATATTGGGCAGGAATGCCGAATCGAGATAGACATCCATCAGGTTATAGAAATCGGTCCGGTTCTGGGTTGAAAACGGATACATGGTCCAATCGGATGCGGTAAACGCGTTCATGAACGTGCTCAGGCTGCGTTTGAGCATGGAAAAGAACGGATCCCGCACCGGGAATTTTTTGGATCCGCACAGAACGGTATGTTCCAGAATATGGGCCACCCCGGTCGAATCGGCTGGAACGGTTTTGAAAGCCACGCTGAAGGTGTTTTCCGCATCCGTGTTGCTGATATGAATATGCCGGGAACCGGTGGCTGAATGGTCGAGTTCGTAAAAAACAGAATCGATCTCCTTCAGTTCGACGATCCGTATGACCTTGTACCCGCTGATTGAGTCACCGACTTGGATATCGGGATTATTGGGATCATGAATAGATGTCATGTCGTATCCTTTTTGGGTTGGACCGGGATGAGCGGGGTCGCTCAGTGGGTCGGATTGGATGATCAATGGCTTTGGCCCCGGATTGTCTGATCCGACAATCGTGGAGAAGCCTGCTAATTTTAAAGGTAATATATAATATTGCCCATAAAGTCAAAATGTTCCGTGATGTCTCCGGTGCGGTTGAAAAGGTCCTGGCTGTCGCTGCCAGGCCATGACGATGGATTGAAAATGCCACGGATTTCATGATAATGTCTCTCCAGTCAGCGAAACAACTGACCGAATCGGGTTAGCTGTTGAAAACGATTCGATCCGGATCCTGTTAATTGTTCCGGAGGGTGCAATTTCAACCACCTTTGGAAGATCGATTTGTTCAAGGACCGCGTATTCAATAAGTCCGTGTTCCTAATCCGTGTTTCTGACACCTGCGGCGTTCAAATTTTTTAATGGCGAATCCGGTTTAATATATGGCGGAGAAACCTTTTTTCAAAGCATTCATCACCTCCTTGCCCTCATACATTTCTCGACGAAAAAGAGAATTAGTATCCCGTATCCATCGCCTGGAAGGTGATCCGGAGTATGTTGCCAAGGGAATGGCTATCGGCGTACTTGTCGGCTTTACCCCAACGATTCCATTCCACACGATTTTATGTGTGATAATGGCCATTGTGCTCCGGGGCAGCAAAGCCGCCGCGGTCCTCGGTGCCTGGATCAACAATCCATTTACCCTCCCGCTTTTTTACTGGATCAGTTACAAAACTGGAATTATTCTGCTCAACGGCGCTGTTTCCCTTGATTTGAAATATGGATCCGTGGCAGAGATCTTCGCTTCGGGGATGGATGTTGCCGGGGCCATGATGCTTGGCGGAACAATAGCGGGTATCCTGCCTGCCGTGGCAGCTTATTTTGCAACCCGAACACTTTTAGTATCCTGGCAAAGCAGCAGACGGCGCCGGCAGGAGCATTTGTTGAAACGACCGGAGTACCCCGACGAAACGGGGAGTGAATAAACGGCATAATCTGATACCGTCGATTTTGGCGGGGAACACGAGATCTGATGACATCACCGAGAGTATTACTGAACGCCTGGAATCTTCGCCCGAAAAAACAATTCGGGCAAAATTTTTTGTCCGATCCGTCAACGGCCGAATTGATCGTGCGGCGATCGGATGTGTGCGAAGATGATACGGTACTGGAAATCGGCCCGGGTTTAGGGGCGCTGACAATTCCGCTGGCCAAACGAGCCGGCCGGGTTGTTGCCGTGGAAAAAGACCGCGATATCGTGCCGCTTCTCCGAAACGAAGTTCTGGCCCACGGACTTTCAAACGTGGAAATTGTTGATACAGATATTCTGCGGGTTGATCTGCGTACGTTCAGAGGGGATTCTGAACGGAAACTGGTTGTAATGGGAAACCTGCCATACAATATTTCGTCCCAGGTTCTGGTGAATCTCGTTCATTCCCGTGATGCTGTGAGCCGGGCGATTTTCATGTTTCAAAAGGAACTGGCCGAACGTCTCGTCGCCAATCCGGGCTGCAAGGCCTATGGACGGATTTCGGTGATGCTTCAATACTGCGCGGATATCAGCTCGATCGCTGATGTAAAGGCCTCGCAGTTTTACCCGCGGCCCAAAGTGGACTCGGAGGTGATTGACATTCGCTTTCGATCCAAACCGACGGTTGTGGCATCCGATGAACGATTCCTTTTTCGCGTGATTAAGGCCGCATTTGGCCAGCGGCGAAAAACCCTGAGGAATTCCCTGGCCGGCAGCGGGCTGCGAATTGACGCAGCTGCGGCACAAGTTGCAATAGAGGAAGCCGGTATCGATCCGGTCCGACGGGCGGAAACGCTTACCGTTGAAGAGTTCGTCTCGTTGGCCGAGGGTTTGATGCGGGTTTGCGGGGAGGGGTAGGGTTCCGGGTTCCGGGTTCCGAGTTCCGAGTTCCGAGTTCCGGGTTCCGGGTTCTGAGTTCCGGGTTTCGGGTTTCGGGTTCAAAGTTCAAAGTTGGAAAACCTGGATCCGGGCCTGACTGAGCAGGATCGGTTTAACCGCGACTTCAATGACGGTTGCGGGTGGCTTTCCCTTTCGTGCTCGTGCTCAGCGCAGCGGTGCTCGTAATCGTAATCGAATTCCTATTGCGCTGGCGCTGAACGGGGGCAAATGGGGCTTCCGAGTTTCGGGTTCCGGGTTCCGAGTTCAACGTTACCATCGGACCGCAGCGATATTGCCGGTTCGAATTTGCCTGAGGAAATAGTCCGGTCAGCAGGGGATTGACCTGCCGGAACCCCTGCTGGCTGAAACGATTGGAATGGGATTAATCCAAGGGGTACTCGAACCGTTTCCCGGCATGATTTCGAACGACAAGATGCCGGTCTGAGATCGACTGGATGTATTCCGGGATGAGGGGGATCTTTCCGCCGCCTCCGGGCAGGTCGATGACATAGTGCGGGACGCACAGGCCGGAGGTCCAGCCGCGAAGGGAATCGATGATTTTCAACCCTTCCCGGATGGATGGCCGAAAATGGGCGGTTCCCTTTACCAGGTCCGGATGGTGCAGATAGTATGGTTTGACCCGGATGGCCAGAAGCTTTTGCATCAACCGTTTCATGACAGCCGGGTCCGTGTTGACATGCTTCAGCAGCACGGTCTGACATCCAAGGGGGATGCCGGCATCGGCCAGTTGTGAGCAGGTCGCAGCGGATTCGTGTGTGATTTCATCCGGGTGGTTAAAATGGGTGATCAGGTAAAGGGGATGAAACCGACCCAGCAATCGAACCAGTTCAGGGGTTATCCGCTGGGGAAGGGTGCAGGGAACCCTGGTGTGAATTCGGATTATTTCTACGTGCGGGATTTTGCGAATTGCCTGGAGCAGGTTCAGAATTTCGCTATTCCCGAGCATCAAGGGGTCTCCTCCGGATACGATCACATCCCGAACTGATCGGGTTCGGCGGATGTAGTCCAGACCTTCGCGGATGGTGTCTTCTGTGATTTGGTTCGGGGTGCCGACTTTCCGTTTTCGCATGCAGTGCCGACAGTAGAGCGCGCAACGGTTCGACACCAGAAAAACAACCCGGTCGGGATAACGGTGGATGAGATTGGGAACCGGCGACAGGGGTTCTTCAAAAAGCGGATCGTCCACAAAGACACCCTCATCATCTATTTCGTGAAGGTCCGGTACGGCCTGCCGCCACAGGGGATCTCCGGGCCTGCCTATGAGGGACAGATAATATGGATTGATACGAAACGGATATCGCCTGGCTACCCGGCGGATTGATTCTGTGTCAGCAGGGAGATGTTCGGCCAGTTTGTCGGCCGTAGTTACACTGCCGGCAAGTAGCTGACGCCAATGCGCTTCACGCGGACCGTCTTCCCCGGTGGAATGGCTGAATTGAGTATTGATCAAAATCGTTTCCTTCCATTATGGAACTTGAGTGGGGTAGCTTTTATAGCTCGACCGGTTCCGCGATTCAAGAGGCTGCAGATGTTCGTGAATTGCGTTGAAAGATAATAGATGGCTGAATGATTGAAATCCGGAATGTGAATGGAATTCAGCGATTCCCTCACAGGCTTTCGGGGATCATTCAAAAGAAATTTTTAAATTATCAGACAAGCGGTAACACAGGAACTTTGTATGATATCACGCTGTCAATGGGCGGGGTCTGACCCTTTGTACGTTGCATACCATGATACCGAGTGGGGCGTGCCGGTCCATGATGACCGCCTGCTATTTGAATTCTTGATTCTTGAAGGAGCCCAGGCCGGCTTGAGCTGGTTGACGATATTGAAGAAACGATTGGCCTATCGTCAGGCATTCAGCGATTTTGATCCTGCCGCAGTGGCCGCTTACGATGAAAAGGATTTCCAGCGCCTGCTTTCGGATGCCGGCATAGTTAAAAACCGTATGAAAATTCAATCGGCTGTTCGAAACGCCAGAGCCTTTCTGATTGTCCAGAGCGAGTTTGGCAGTTTTGATGAGTATATCTGGAGATTCACAGGCGGCCGGACCATTCAGAATACCAGACAATCTGTGGATGTTATTCCTGATCGGACCGATGAGTCGATTGCCATGAGTCGGGACCTGAAACAACGCGGCTTTTCGTTTGTCGGTCCGACCATCTGCTATGCGTTTATGCAGGCCGTTGGCATGGTGAATGATCACACCGTGGACTGCTTCCGTTATCACGAACTCAGGGATTAATTCGGCCTTTTTTTGTGAGGAAATTTCAATGGTTACCTGTAAACTGTGTGGAAATGTTCACCGGGCGGGATTTGTGTCGACTCGATTCGCCGGTACTGACGGAGTCTCTCTGGAGACGGCCAAATGGGCTGAAGTTTTGGAGAAAGAGGGCTTCGATTCGTATTATTTTGCAGGAGAAATCGATCGGGCTCCTGAAAAATCGTATCTGGTCGAAGAAGCTCATTTTCTGCATCCGGAAATCAAGGATATTCATCAGAATTGTTTTGGGGTCCGGCAGCGGAGTCGCAGCATTACTCAGAAAATATACCGGATCAAGCGATACCTTAAAGATCATCTCTATCGATTTATTGAGACTTTTGACATTGATCTGCTGATTCCCGAAAATGCGTTGACGATTCCGATCAATATCCCCTTGGGCATGGCTATTACCGAGCTGATATCCGAGACGGGAATCCCGACTATCGCTCATCATCACGATTTTTTCTGGGAGCGGCAGACGTTCCAGACCAATGCGGTGTGGGAATATCTCAATATGGCGTTTCCCCCCAATTTGCCGGCCATCAAACATGTGGTGATCAACTCGTCGGCCGATAACCAGCTCAGTTATCGAACCGGTATTTCCTCCCATATGATTCCCAATGTGATGGATTTCGATAACCCGCCGCCTTGTGCCAGAGCCATTATGGGATGCGGCGCAAATCCCGCTGGTCATCGGCCCAGTTCGCCGGTTATCGAGGATGATTACGCCAGCGACGTCCGTCAGGCTCTGGGGATCAGGGACGATGAACTGTTTGTTCTCCAGCCGACCCGGGTGGTGAAGCGGAAAGGCATCGAGCACGCCATTGAACTTGTAAAGCGGCTCGGCAAGAAGGCCAAACTCGTCATTTCCCATGCATCAGGCGATGAAGGATACGATTATGAACGGCGGGTGAGGCAGTATTCTCAAATCATGGGGGTCGATACGCTGTTTGTGTCCGAAATCATCAACCACCGGAGGGGAACCACACCGGACGGCAGAAAAGTGTATACCCTCTTCGATATTTATCCGCACGCGGATCTGGTTACCTATCCATCAAATTTTGAAGGATTTGGAAATGCGTTTCTGGAAGCCATTTTTTTCAGCAAACCGATCGTGGTGAATTCCTATTCCATTTATACCTTCGATATTAAGCCCAAAGGGTTTTCCGTCATCGAGTTCGACGGTTACGTCTCGGAAGAGGCGGTCGAGCAGACCCGGCGTGTGCTGGAAGATGGGGATTATCGGCGACAGATGGTGATTCATAATTATGAAACAGCCAGGCGGTTCTATTCGTATACCGTGTTGGAAAAGAAACTCCGGAACCTGCTGGCAGACTGCATTCAATGCGCCGTCAAAAGTGGGCCTGATCCGTTTTAGATCGCTTGGTTATCGATAAAACCGGGCCAGAATGGAGGGAGAAACGCCTAACCCGTAAAAAAACTGGAGAGTCCAGTTTCTAAGGGTGCAAAACAGAATACCTTCATTTCGCCACCGGCGAGGGGAGGTTTGAACCTTGGCTCTGAGGATTCTGATGTTCTGCCCGTCCTTTTTTGCCCGTCGCATCAGATCGACGTCTTCCATGATGGGAACCGTTTTATACCCGCCAATTTTTTTAAAATAATCCCGCTTCATAAATATACCCTGGTCGCCAAAGGGAATTCGGGTCAGTCGGTTTCGTGCCGAGGCCACGTATTCGATCAGGCGATAGGCAAACCCAGCGGCATCGATTCCCAGTTCAAACGCCCCGCCGACGATCGTTTCATCGGTAAGGGTTTCAATAACCTGTTCCAGTCCGTTTTCAGGAATCTGTGTGTCGGCGTGAAGAAAAAGGAGACCCCTGCCGGTTGCCGCGGCGGCACCGCGGTTCATCTGAATGCCCCGGCCCGGCTGAGTGTGAAGTTTGATTACACGGGAATTGGAGATGGCCTTTATCGTATTTTGTGAGGGGTTTCCATCCACAATGATGAATTCACATTCATCGGCGCCGGGAAGCCGGGTAAGAATGTCCAGCGTGTGATTGATGATTTCCAACTCATTCAATACGGGTATGATGACGGAAAGTTGTGTTGTCATCATCTGTCTCTTTTAGAGCCTGTTTGAAAAAAGCCATAAGCCTTCAGAAGGGCAGCAGGTGCCTTTCAACAATAGCCTGCTGCTCGTCCAGTATTTCGCTGAGAATCTGCATAGTGGTCATCGGGTTCATAATAACACTGCGGAGCACCACGATATCATTTCCGGGGAGATCACCGTGTCGTAACGTGGTGCGGGACACGAAGCTTTTGCCGGCTTCGCGCTGCAACCTCTGCAGGGATTGATTGATTTCGTTCAGCCGTTTCTGTGTCGGATGCCCGGGGCCAATCTCTCCGCGTTCCATTTTAATCTGGATTTTCTCAGGGCAGTAGCGGTAGGTCAGAATATTGAGTGTCGGCGGCGTAATCAACTGGAAATCCGGTCTGCGCCGGATTTCATCGGCAAAGGCCCTGGCCGTCTCAATGCCATGATCGATCAGCAGTGCATATCCTCTGCTGCCCATGATTTTCAGGGTGCTGTCGAGAATCAGAGACGTGGCTTCCCTGGAGCCTGGCAGAGATTTGATGCCCAGATCAACCGAACCCGGGCGGTTGATGTAATTGGCTCTGTATTCGATGGCGTCCATTATAAACGGATTTCTGAAATACACCATGCCGCAGCTCATCGGCATGTAAAACTGTTTGTGTCCATCGACCGTCACCGAGTCGGCCCGCTCGATGCCCGAGAGAAGATGCCGGTATTTTTCGGAAAGAAGGGTGGGGCCGCCCCATGCAGCGTCAACATGGAAATGGATGCCGAATTCCGAACAGATATCGGCGATGTCTGTGAGGGGGTCTATGGTTCCGGTTTCCGTTGTACCGGCAATGCCGACCACGGCAAGAATGCGGGTTCTCGCTTCCGGTCGGCTGAGCTTTCGGATGATGTCTTTCAGCTTGGCGAGATCAATCCTGTTGGTTTGATCCACATCGACCGGAATGATATTCCGATTGCCAATGCCGAGGATTCCCCCTGCTTTCCGAAGGGAGTAATGCCCGAGTCTTGAAACCAGAACCACGCATCGATCAATATCGTGGGCACGGAAGGCAGCGGCCATGCCGTCCTGTTCCACTCCACTGAAGCCGTCTCGGGGGGAAAGCATGGTGTTACGGGCAACCCACAGCGCAGTGATGTTGGCCAGGGTGCCGTCCTCTACAAAACTGCCCAGTGTGGATGTCGTGCTCTGAACATGTTCCCGATAAAACGCGTCGCTTCTTTGAAAAAGAACGCGGTGAATTTTGGCGAGGACCTGCTTTTCAATGACACTGACAACCTTGGACGTCTCCAGCTTTACGACATTCTGGTTCAGCGCAGCGACGATGGTTTTCAGATGGACCATGAAAAAGGGGAGCGCTGAGGTCATGTGGCCCACAAAATATGGTGACGCAACATTGACAGCTCTGGGGGCAGTATCTTCAATGATGTCCGAAATGACGTCTGCCAGGGTTTTTTCGGGATGCTCGTTGATGCAGACGTCCATGAATCGTCGGGACAGTTCTTTAAGACTGATTTCTCGCGTGATTCCGACGTGTTTATTCAGAAAATCATGAAGCCCGTAAAGGATTTGATCCATGTACTTGATCAGTCGCTGGTGGGAGGCATCATTTTCAGGGCGAATAAACGTTCGCATGAGGGTCTGCCAGTCGGCGACCAGTTCTTTTTTCCGTGGTTCAGGGATGCTTCGTTCGGGCCGTTCTGCCATGTTTTTTTGTCTGCTGAAAGCGGTCATGAAAAATCCGGATCCTTCAGGGGATGTTGGGGCCTGAAATGGCGGGATTTCAGCGTTTGGGAACGAGGATTGAAACCGTTGCACAACATTGCTGTGCCGGATGTGGGGTCAAATTTAATGCCCACATTCGGTCTGGTGCCTCCGCCGGATACTCCATCAAATCTGGGGCTGAGAATTAAGTTTTAAAATCCCTTTAAAAAGTGAATCCTTTATCACGGGAGAACGCCAATTCCAAGTAAATCTTTCCGGGAACCGGTTTTCTTGACTTTATCCCGTCCAGCTTTTATTTCACCTTAGAAAATCTGGATGTCATCTTACGTTTCAATAGAAAGGTTTGGCATGAAGGCTGAAATTATTTCTACCGGCGAGGAAATTCGAAGCGGAGCCGTTGTTGACAGCAATTCGGCTCATATCGCCCGGAGACTGACAGATATTGGAGTTCAGGTCGAGCGGCATTGCTGCGTTGGGGACGATCTGGAGGCAATGTCTGCACTCTTTGATGAAGTCAGCCAACGGGCTGATGTTGCGATTGTTACCGGTGGACTTGGGCCGACGGAAGATGACCTGACAGCCGATGCCGCTGCCAGGAGCGCCGGTTTAGAGCGTGTTTTGAATAAAAATGCCCTTGTTTACATCGAGCAGTTTTTTGAATCCAGAAATTTGCCCGTCAATCCGCTCAGCCGTAAACAGGCGTATTTGCCGGAGGACGCCGAGTGCCTGATGAACCCGGTTGGAACTGCCCCCGGTTTTTCCATGGCAATTCGCGGATGCCGGTTTTATTTTCTGCCGGGTGTGCCGTACGAAATGCAGCGAATGATGGAAGATTCGGTTATGCCGGGACTGCAGCAGATACTCGCCAACCATCAGATGTTTCATCGAATAGCCACGATCGGGACATTTGGTTACACGGAATCCAGGGTGAGTGAGAAACTGGCTGCGTTTTCCCAACGTTTCCCTGAGTTGAGACTGGGGTTTCGGGCAACATTTCCCGTAATAGAGGTTAAGCTCTATGGGCAGAGTCCTGACAAGTCCTGCCTTGAGACGATGATGGGACATGCGACCAAGTGGGTAGCGCAGATAATCGGCGATAAGGTTTTTTCCCTTGATGGACGTCCCATGGAAATGGAAGTCGGCCGACTGTTAATTGACCGGAACGAAACCGTGTCACTGGCGGAAAGCTGCACCGGCGGTCTTCTTGCCAGTATGCTTACGGATGTGCCGGGAAGCTCAAATTATTTTTTATTCTCCGGTGTTACCTATTCCAATTCGGCAAAAGTGAATGTGCTGGGGGTTTCCACTTCGACTATTGACGAATATGGCGCAGTGCACGAAGAAACGGCAAAACAGATGGCTGCAGGTGCACGCCGACTATCTGGGTCGACATATGGACTTGCCACCAGCGGTATCGCCGGTCCGGGCGGCGGAACACCTGATAAGCCGGTGGGAACAGTGTGTATTGGCCTTGCTACGGCCCATTGGACCCGGGGTTTCAGATTTCAGTTTACATTCGGGAACCGTGCGATGAACAAACAAATATTCGCCTTCATGGCGCTGGATCTGCTTCGCCGTCAGTTACAAGGGGCTCCTTTTCCATTGCCTTAGGAACGCGAATTTAATTAATTACAATTTCTTGCTCCGCCTTCGCCAAGGCTACGGCGCATTTCGTTTTTTATTCAATGGGTAAAGGACCTTATTGGCTATTGACCCATCTTCGGCGCTGCGTCAACGGCCTCATACGTAAAGTATGAAACAGCTTACGCGCCTTGAAATGGGATCGTGAAAATCGATTTCGATACCGATAGCAATCCCGATCCCGATCCCGATAGATCCATATTCAGCCAAGTGACGTACCAAACGCTTATTTTAATGCCCAATGGTGGGTGTTTGGTTCCGGTTTTTCAGCGGTGGGATTTACTGATCCGCCTTTTCCCAATACGGATGGATCAGGTCTTCAAAGATGGTCATTGCTGCCGCTGCTCCCTGGCCTGTTGCCGTGACGATCTGCTTGTAGCCCCCCTCCACATCGCCGGCAGAGTACACGCCCGGCATATTGGTCCGGTGATGATCATCATGGGCGATATAACCGTCCTCGTTTAAGGCAACACCGATCGATCCGGCCAGTTCAACCGATGGTTCATAACCGATCGCCAGGAATACGCCATCGGTTTTAAAGCGGGTCGATTCGCTGGTTTTATTGTTCAGCAGCATAACCTCCTGAACCCGCTGCTCCCCCATGATTTCCGTAACCTCGGTATTCCACATAATGGGGATGCCACTTTCCATAAGGGGTTTTGCCAGAAATTCCTGAGCTCTCAACTTGTCGCGACGGTGCACAAGGGTCACTTTAACGCCAATATGATGAAGGTGCAGCGCTTCGGTGACAGCACTGTTTCCACCACCGACCATGATAACCTCTTTTCCCTTGAACAGCGGGCCATCACAAGTACTGCAGTAACTGACGCCGCGTCCGGCAAATCGGGATTCGCCCGGAACACCCAGCCGCCGGTTACTGGCACCGGTGGCCAGCAGAACCGCCCGGGCGGTAAACGTCCGTCGAGTAGTCCGGACTTCAAAGGGATCCCCACCCGTTATTTCAAGGACCTCTTCACCCTGAAAAATCTGAACATATTCCAAGGCATGGGAGACCATAATATCGACCAGGGATTTTCCACCGACCTGGCTGAAGCCGGGGTAATTTTCAACAACAGGTGTCAGGGCGACTTGGCCTCCAAGAGCGCCTTTTTCAACAACGGCCGTCTTCAGACCGCTTCGAACCGAATATATGCCGGCTGTCAAGCCAGCCGGGCCGCCGCCAACGATCAACAAGTCTGTTTCAACGCGTTCAGCGTCACTTTCCGGAATAAAAACGGTCTGAGGCTCCATTTTCTGAAGCGATTGGCAAAACAGTTCTTCGCTCTGCGCTCCCATACCAATCAAAAGATCATTGGCAAATGCCTGTGGAACGCTGTGTGCCCCATATTGATCGGCCAAATCCGGCCGGCATTGTATATCCACAATTTCCAGGGAAATCAGGTCCGGGCGTTCAACTGCCGCTCGCACTGCATTAACTGCCTGCTGAGGACAGTAGGGACAGGTCGGACTGACAAACACCTTAATTTTACGCGGCCCATCGAGCTTACCCAGTATCCTGACGGACTCTTCGCTCAAACCGCTTTTCCCGTGTCCCACCAGAAGGATGGTCTCGAGAAGCGTCCTTGCCTCCTCTCCCATAGGTGCGCCAAGCCAGCGTATGGCATACCGTTCAGGGGCAATGACCAGAGTAGGTGCGCCGGTTACGTTCCATTCACCCGCGAGTTCGTGCCCGAGGTTATATTCTCTCAGGGTAACCTTCGAGGTCAGTTGCCGGAAAGCGCGTATGACCTGACGAGCCGCCTGGGTAAAGACATCATCGGACTCTTTCCGGGCAAACAAGACCAGCGGCACATCGTGACTCATTTTTTCAAATGCGTCAGACAGCTGTCTCATTAATTCAAGATTGTCAGCACTTTGCCCTTGCGGATTTCTGTTTGAATTAGCCATAAGCGTCTCCCTTTTTTTTTGGAAATCGGTAAGCACGCAAATCTTATAATTCTTAAAATATTACGAAAAGAACTGTCAACCGTGTCCACCACCCACTTTCATGTGCGGATTGACAGAATCTATCTGCACCGTAGAGCCTGTTTGGCTATCGATGAGCAGAAAACGTATGCAGCAACGTGTCAATTTTGCGACTAAAGTCGTTGAGACAAAAAATATGATATCGGTTACTTTTTTGATTGAAAAGGAGGGGTAGAATAACAATCGGCTGTTTGTAAAAGGTGAGACAGGGAGGAGTTATCGCTCGCCAGATGGGTCTTTCTGCCGGCAACGGCGGGTTGATTTACAGTTATGGGGTGAAACGGTTGGGAATATATATTTTCCAACTTCACAGATGAATTAAGGCGGTACTGCACCACTACGGATCAAGCACCGCCCATTTTTCCGTCATGCCTCAAATTCCGTATTGCTTCGGCCAGAAGCAGATCGGCCGGTGTGGTCACTTTGATGTTTGCACGACTGCCGGGAACCAGATGGACAGGACGGCCAAGGCGCTCAACGAGAGCGGAATCATCCGTACCAAGGAAACCGTCTCGCTGGGCTTCGCGGTGTGCATCCAGAATCAACCCATAGCGAAAGGCCTGAGGCGTCTGGGCCACCCATATCGAATCCCGTTCAAGGGTGCATTCGATCATACCCGACGCGGAAACCCGTTTCATTGTATCCACGGCCTGTGCGCCGGCAATGCAGGCACCGTGGCGCTCCGCTGCATGAATACATGCCTCGAGCAACTCCCTGCCGAGAAACGGCCGGACACCATCGTGAATCAGTACAATGTCATCGTCCGATAAAAATTCACACGCCATAAGGCCGTTAAATACAGATTGCTGCCGTTCACTTCCTCCCGGCACCACCTTAACCGATTTTTGCAAGTGGCTGGCGGTATTAATCCAGTTTCTGCAGTAATCAATATCTTCGGCGGGTACCACAACCACAAGTCGATCAACCTCGGGGCAGCGATCAAACACCGAGAGTGTATGGAACAATATTGGTTTTCCGCCGAGTTCCAGGAACTGCTTTTTTACCCTCTGATTCATCCGCCTGCCGCTGCCCGCAGCAACAATGACCGCACCAACCATGTCCAAAAAAAATCACCCTGTATGAAGTTGAATGTGAATTTGACCTTTCGTTTCCATTATCGAAACTCATCATCTCAGATACTTGAGTTCCTTTGGAAGCGGAACGCCTTTTCCCATGGTGTCTTCACCGTAATTTACACCGGCCAGGATTTTAATGTCTTCCAATGCCCGCGCATCGCCTTCAAAAGAAACTTCAGTCAGGTTTTCCTTGTGGATTTTTCCACCAGCCCATTGAATATCAAGCACACTACTGGCGTCAAAGCGGTCGGAACCGATCACCAACTCCACCTGACCACCGTAGTGCTGAACGATCTTGGCAACCAGAAGGCTGGGGCGGCTGTGAAACCCTAACTTTACAGGAATTCCAACAGTAATGGCTCCCCGCTCGATATTCTCATTCAATATCTCCCGCGCCAGAACTTTGCCGTCGGAAAGAAAATGGCAGACGTAGTTCAGTGCATAATTGATGGTCCGATCCAAAAGAATTTCCGGATCGACCAATTCGGCCAGGCGGACCTGAACTTTCTTGTAAATATTTTTATACCCGGCCTCATGAAGATGCCGCTCATAAAAATGAAGCAGGCGCCCCATCATCTGGAGCAGGTGGAAAACCACGGAAAAATAACCGCGAAAGGATTTCAACTTCCGGTTGCCGAATCGGTACCCGCCATGAATCACGTAAGTATCGAATGAAGACTGAAGGTTATGCACGGTCATTTCAAACCGGCGGACTTCCACTTCGTTGATCGTGTCGGGAACAAGGCCACGAATCCGGTCGATACTGTAGGTTTCGTAAAAAGAAAACTGTTCGAAATTACTGGAGATATTCAACAGCTCACTGGCAATTTTCACGACATTCTTCTTCTGCTGATCCTTGTCCGTATCATCGATGTCGTAATCGAGCATTTCGGCGGTGGTAACTGTTGGAAAATCCTCGTCCCGAAATTCATCTTCAGGCATGGGGATCCCGAGTCGGCATGCTTCTTCAAGCACCACCGGGGCAATCTGAATCAATGCTCGCGTCAGGAACGCGAGCGTTCTGCGTGCCTCCGTTTCAAACGAATCTGTATCGGGCAGATAATAAAACATCAGCCGATTGAGGATGTGCTTCTGGGCAAAACTGCTGATGCTCAGGTGCCGAATTGCAGCCGACAGTTCCCGGTAGAAATACCAGCTGTTATTGTTTTTCGCTCCATGAAAGTCGAGAAAATCCTCCAGGATCTGGGATGTCGATACGAGTTTGGAGTACAGCATTTTGCTGAAATCGGCGGTCGATATGTCGAATTTGGCAATATACGCACAACACTTCAGATAGTCCTGGGAGAATATCCTGGCTTTTGCGGCAAACGGAAGCTGGTTATTATTCGGCATAACGTCCATGGATCACATCATATCCTCTTGAGTTTGAGAAATGGCCTCATCGATTTTTTTCTGAAGTCCCGCAGGAAGTCCCTCGATGTCCACATTCAGAAACCCGCGGACGATAGTGGATATGGCCTCATCCTCATCCAGCCCCCGGGCCATGAGGTATTCGATCTCCCGCTGATCGATCTTGCCGACTGCCGCCTCGTGTGACATTTCAACGCCGGGGATGTGTCCGGTGAGCTCGGGAATGGCCTGCATCAACCCCTCGTTTAAAATCAGCCCCTTGCATTCCAGGTGAGCCTTTACACCGGGATACTTGCCCACCAAATCTCCGCGGGCAATAATGGAGCCGCCCGATGAGATCGCACGGGAGATGATCTCCGCCCGTGTATCCGGCGCGTTCAGAACAACCCGGGACCCCACATCCATATGGCTTCCCTTGCTGGCGACCAGCACGCTGTTGTAACGTGCTACGGCGCCGGGCCCGTCCAGATAAGTGGTGGGATACATCTCCAGGGACCCGACCGGCCTCAGTGAAATGTAATTGGATACGACCACCCCACCTTCTTCCACGTGGGTAACGGACCGCGGTCGCACATTTACCGTGTCACCCCAGTCGTGGATCATTGTAAAAGTCAGTCTGGCGTTCTTCTTGACATAAAATTCGGATACGCCGACGTGAAGGCCGGAGGTCAAATGCGGAGCCGTGGCGCAACCGGTGATAATATGAAGATCCGAGCCTTCCTCGGCGATCACGATATTGTGAACATTCTGGGAAAACCCGTTTTTGGCAATGTAGAGGCAGGACTGAACGGGGTGGGATGCTTTCACACCCGGCAGGGCACGGATAAAATAGCCCTCGTGAGGCGTCGCATTGGCCCGGGCGGTAAATTTATCCTTTTCCGGTTCGATGCTGCGCCAAATATAATCCGACACCCACGGATGGTTCTCCATCGCCTGGGTGATTCCCATTATCTCGATTCCATCCTGGCAGGTTTTGCAGTGGATCACGGAGCGGTCCTTCTGGATAAATGTCCCTCCACGTCCATTGCCCGCGATATCAACCCCTACCGCCAGAAACTGATCAGCATCTGAGGTTTCGATGGTTTTCAGGTCATCTATATAGGAATGCTCATCGGCATCCACATCGTATTTTTCCAAATCGACATCATGGCTCTTTTCTATGCTGTGCATCGAATACACTCCTCATACCCGTATTCACGGATCCATTTCAGAATTTCCCTGGCATTTCTCGAGCAGCACAGGACGCCATTATAGAGCACCTGTCCTTTGTCCGCCGTTATGTAATCAAGAATGTGACCGGTATGGGTGATAACCAGTGCAGATTTGGTTCGTTCGGCGACAAATGTTTTGTGAGGCATCTCTTTCGGGCACGATATTCCCCGGAGCAGCAGACCGTTAATGGACTCGCCGATCAAAGCGATATTTTCCAAATCCACCCCGGATTCCGGCTCATCCAGCAGCACGAGGTCCGGTTCCTGTGCAGTGAGTTGCAAAAGCTCGGAGCGCTTGATTTCCCCGCCTGAAAAATTATGGTTCACATCCCGGTCAAGGAAGTGCCTGAAATTCAGTTTATCTGCCAGGGTGTCCACATCAACGGATCGTCCGTTGGCGCAGACTTTAACGATATTGCGCGTTTTCAGGCCGTTTATCGTCGGCGGGCGCTGGAACATGACCCCAATGCCAAGCTGCGCCCGTTCATGAACCGGCATATAGGTAATATCTTCGCCCTTGAAGGTAATTTTGCCGTGTGTAACCTTGTAGCCGGAAAACCCGACCAGAGTCATCATCAGGCTGGTTTTACCGGACCCGTTGGGGCCGAACAGAATATGCGTTTCCCCTTTGGGAATCTCCATATTCAAATTGTCCAGAATTGTTTTTCCGCCGACCTCCACCCGGAGTTCCTCAATCTGTAACATATCTGTCTCCTCAAAAAAAAAGTGGTATCATTTCAGGGCCTGCAGGAAGCGGAGGCTCTGAAACAGGTACCAATGCAAAAGAGGCGCGAAATGACTAAATCTTTATTCATAACGGCATGCGGCCGAAGCGATCAATAAGCCGAATTCTGTGCCTGAAACGGGTTACCCCGAATCAGGTAACGATCATTCATCTGTGGGTACCGGTTGCCCGATACCTCGTGCGACCTACCCGGGAGCATTGGACGGGCCGCCCTCAAACGCTCCCCTATTTGGTCTTGCACCGGGTGGGGTTTACCTAGCTTTCCCGGTCACCCGGGAAACTGGTGCGCTCTTACCGCACCGTTTCACCCTTACCCGGCACCCAACCCCTCAAGTTACCTGCCGCAGCTTGAGCGGGCATCAGCAGATAAGTCGAGGGGTTGAGTGCCGGGCGGTCTGCTCTCTGTTGCACTTTCCTTCGCGTTGCCGCGACTCCACGTTATGGAGCACCCTGCCCTGTGGTGTTCGGACTTTCCTCCAGGCCGACTAAGCCGACCCAGCGATCGTATAGATCACTCCGACCGCATGTTTTTACATCTGCACTCCCATTGCCGCGTTAATTGTTCTTAGGCTGCCAGAAAATAATTCGATGACAATTGGGGCATATATGCAATTTGTCATATCGCTGGAGGTCATTGTACAGCTGAGGCGGCACGTTCATGTGACACCCTAAACACACCTCGTCAGAAACCGGAACGACAGCCAAACCTCCATTTTGCTGGCCTTTGACGATAGTAAAACGTTCCATCAGTTCCGAATCAAGCGTCGGAGAGATTTCCCGCCATTCGGCTTCAAGCGCGGATAGACGGCTTTCGTTCTCTTTCTTCAGGCGGTCCAAATCCGATTTTTCCCCGGCAATATGAGCAGCCAGGCCGGCATGCTGTCTTTTGATAACCCCGACATGCCCCTCCGCTTCCTCGATCATATCCAGGCAAGCCAGCATATCGTCCTCAATCTTCGAATTTTTTTCCTTCAAATCGTCAATCTCTTTCAGAGATGACCGGTACTCTTTGTTCGTTTTGACAGAAGTGAGCTTTTCCTCGCTTTTCGCTATCTTAGCAAGAGTTGTTTCAGTTTCCATTTCCAACGCGCGGTAACCTTTTTTGAGATCATCAATGCGGGTGGTTTCGTCGACAACCTGCCGTTCGGATTCCTTCAGATTATTGTCAAGTTGATTGACTTTGCCCGGCAGTTCACTCAGTTTGGCCCGTATGCTGTTGATCTCACTCTCGATGTTCTGGAGTTTCACCAGAATCTCAATCTGCGGCCTCAGGGTACTGGTCATTTTTCCCCTTCCGTCAACCCATAGATATTATAGCGTAATAAAAGGATCCTTCTCAGCTGTACTCGCCTCTACCCGGACATTCAGTTTCCGTTCGTTAACCAGTTGTGTCAAGCGGTCGACCAGGGAGTTTACAACAATATGCTCCGAGGCAAAATGCCCGACATCGATCACCCCCCGTCCGGCGGCCTCAATCGTTCGGGCCTCATGATAACGGATATCTCCGCTTACGTAAACCTCTGCTTCGGAAGAAAGGAATCGGTCAATCAGGCCGGATCCGCTGCCTGAGCAAACCGCTACACGACTCACGGAACAATTTGAATTCCCAGCTATTTTCACCCGGCCAAGACCAAGTCGATCCCCGACCTGCCTGGCAAAAACTGCCAGGGGCATACACTCCGGCAGATCACCAATGCGACCGATCCCCAGCCTGGCCTCCTGAGGCTCTGAGAGAGGATAGACATCAAATGCCATCGTTTCATACGGATGCATTCGCCTGACATAATCTATTACCGACCGGACATCGTGTTTCCGAACGACGGTTTCGATCCGTACCTCACTTACCTGGGAAAGCATACCGGATTTTCCTGTATGGGGGTCTGTGCCTTTCCCCGGTTTAAAAGTCCCGGTACCCGGCACGCGAAACGTGCACTGGGAGTATTTGCCAATGATGCCGGTGTTTGTCTTCATCAGTGCATTCAGGACTGTTTCCTCGTGATCGGCTGGAACATAAAGCACCAGTTTCACATCTGCCGGATCACGCGATTCACCCAATACGCTGAGGTTTTTCAACCCAATCGTTTCGGCAAGTATATCGTTAAGGCCTCGGGAAGCACTGTCCAGATTGGTATGTGCGCAAAAAACTGCCAATTGATGTCGACTGGCCATATCGATGATCCGGCCCGTTGGGGTGCTGAAATCGATCGTCTTCAATGGCTTAAAAATAAGGGGATGATGGGTAATGAGCAAATCCGCGCCTCGCCGGGATGCATCCTCGACGACTTCCGGCAGGGGATCCAGGGCCACGATCACAGATTTAACCGGCCAGTCCCTTCGGCCCACCTGCAGCCCCACATTATCCCAGGTCTCGGCAAGGTGAGCAGGCGCCAATAGTTCCATACAGTGAATCAAATTGGCAACGGTGGTGCTCATCAGCAATCTCCGCCTTTATTTTTTCAAAAAAAATGGCGTGGTCCCAACCGGTGACCACGCCCGTTTCCTCTATCGGTTCAGGGTATGCGAACCTGACATATTTTCATGTCCATCGGTTGTTCCAGATCACTGCCCGATCCGATATACCCGTTGGGCCTTTCGTTTTCGAATGCAGTGGGCCCACCTGGATTCGAACCAGGGACCGACCGGTTATGAGCCGGTGGCTCTGCCAACTGAGCTATGGGCCCGCAGACCAACAATGCGTTGGCACTTACTATCCTTGCAATTCGCTTTTGTCAAGCACTAGTTATCGATAAAACTTTTTAGTTTTCGGCTTCTTGTGGGGTGTCTCAGCTTGCGAAGCGCCTTAGCTTCGATCTGGCGGATTCGCTCCCGCGTAACGGCGAAATCCTGTCCCACCTCTTCAAGGGTATGGTCAGCTTTCTCACCGATACCAAACCGCATGCGAAGCACTTTTTCTTCCCGTGGTGTCAGAGTGGCCAGCACCTTTCGGGTCTGCTCGGCAAGATTGAGGCTGACGGCTGCATCAGACGGCAGCATAAACTTTTTATCCTCAATAAAATCCCCAAGATGACTGTCTTCTTCTTCCCCGATAGGCGTCTCGAGTGAAATGGGTTCGCGGGCGATTTTAAGAACCTTCCGAACTTTGTCCAGAGGGATTTCCATTTTTTCGGCAATTTCCTCGGCAGTCGGCTCACGCCCAAGGTCCTGGACCAGGTATCGGGATGTGCGGATGAGCTTGTTGATCGTTTCGATCATATGCACCGGTATCCGTATGGTTCTGGCCTGATCCGCAATTGCCCGCGTAATGGCCTGCCGAATCCACCAGGTAGCATAGGTACTGAATTTGTAGCCCCGGCGGTATTCAAATTTATCAACGGCCTTCATCAGACCGATATTGCCCTCTTGAATGAGATCAAGAAACTGCAATCCCCGATTGGTATATTTCTTGGCAATGCTGACGACGAGCCTGAGATTGGCCCGGGTGAGCTCGCTCTTTGCCAACTTGGCCCGGTGACGTCCGTCTTCAACCCCACCCATTATGCGCTTGAGCGTACGGCTTTTGGCTTTAATTCCATGCTCACGACAGGAGATCTGATTTTGTATATCGATCAATTCATCACACAGCATCGTCGTGTCTTCTGAATCCAGCAGGCACCGTTCTTTTGCCCAACCGAAGAAATCGTCTCTGTCCTCCAGTCGACTTCGAAGTTCGGTAACCGGTGCACCAAGGCTCTCGGCGCACATGGCGACAAATTTGTTCATCTCATCGAACCATTCGATGTGCTCCAAAATGAGTCGTTCAATTTTATCGACAACATCACTTTCCAGACGCCATTCCTTCAGCAATTCGAAAATTTTGGCATTTCGTCTGGCAATGCTTCGGCGAACGCGTCGCTGCTCGTCCGGTTCTACACCGCACGCAAATAGTTTTATTCTCAGGTCCTCGTTTTCCTGGTCAATTTCACGGATGGCGTTCATTGTATTGAGGAACCGCTCTGTCTGGAGCATCTCATCCACATACGTCTCGCCTTCATCAATGTCTCTCAGGACATACTTGGGACGCAGTTTGCCGCCTTCAATCTGATCGCCCAATTCAAGAATACACTCCACGCCGATTGAGGTATCCAGCAAAGCCCGGAGAACTTCCTGCTCACCAGCCTCAATCTTCTTGGCAATTTCCACCTCTCCTTCCCGACTGAGGAGGGTAACCATGCCCATTTCACGCAGGTACATTTTAACCGGGTCAGTAACCGAACCGAAATCGGCCGTATCCGCACCATCCGCCCGAAATTTTTCATCGACAAATTTTTTATCAGTTGTTGCAGCTTTCCCCTTTTTATCCTCAATGATTTCTATGTCCTGATCATCGAAAATCATCAAGGTCTCATCCAGTTGGTCCGGCCTGAGCATCTCTTCGGGAAGCGCATCATTGATTTCGTCGTAGGTCAGGCAGCCCTGTTTTTTCCCTTTGGCAATAAGATCGTTCAAAGCCTTTTCAACGACTTTGCCATTTGTTTCTGCGTTGGGTTCCGTGCCGTCCTGAGTTGTTTTCGTCATGGGGGATGTTGTGCTTTTCCGTTTAGAAGCGGACTTTGTTATCATATAGCATAACCTCCTGCATACTCCTGAGCCGTCCTGTTGGGTCTAATGTATGTTCAAGCGCACCCGGCTTAGGAACGAGCATTTATTTAATTGCAAAAATACTGTGCCGGATGTTGGTTCATCTTTCCGCCTGCGGCGAATCAGCTGTTTCATACTTTACGCATGAGGCCGTTATCGCAACGCTGAAGATGGGCCAGCAGTCAAGCAACAAATTGTAATTAATTAAACTCGTGTTCCTTGGTCATGAGTCCCTTGCACCCCATTTATACCGGGACTCGTCGTAAACGATTCAGCCGATTCCACTCGAAGATTCTCGTTGTGGTGGTGCGCATTATTTGAATCGCAGCAATTCCATTTTTTCTTTTTCACTCGATACGGCCAATTGCTGCCGCTCGCTGAGCAACCGAATCAACAGCTCATGGTCATTGGCTTGTTCTGCCTCTCTAATTTTTTCCACCAATGTTTTTTCCCGTCGATTCGGACTGATTTTTATAAAGTTGGCCAGCAATTTGACGCCATCCTTGAAATTCCAGGACTCTTCTTTCACTGCCAGGGATGCGACAAACTGCTGGTGAACCGGATCGTCAAATCGGTTCATCAGATCGGACAGATTCTTTCCGGCAAGCTCCGGATGCTTTACGATCATTTCTCCAATAGTCCGTAGCATCGGATCCGCAAAATAACTGATGATGTGCCGGCGATTCACTTCGGGTAAAATATCTGGAAACTGAAGCATCATGGCAAGAATTCGTCGTTCGTGCCGGGCTCCCCGGCCAGCACTGGCCAGTGGTTTTGGTGCAGCATTGGCGTCACCGGCCGATCGCTGATTCGTTGCCGATGGCTTACCCGATTTTCGGTAACTCAAAGCCTTCTGCTCGGTTACCTCACGTACCCGTTCAAGTATTGCCGACTCATCAACCCCGATCCGATCAGCCAGTGTCTGGATGTATAGAGACCTTGCCAGTTGATCTTCCACGGCAGCCAGCGTATGGCGCAGTTCGGAAATAATTTTCATCTTGCCTTCGACACGCAGGCCGTATCGTTTTACCGCCGATTCAATTAAAAAATCCACGGCCCCGCGAGCGTTGTCCGCCAATTGTCCGAATGCTTCCGCTCCGGATTCAAAGAGATACGAATCGGGATCATGCCCTGTTGGCAATACCAGAATACGGGCATCAACAAAGCCCTGGTCAAAGATGCTGATGCTTCGCTGGGCAGCCTTGATACCGGCCGCATCTGAATCATAGACCAGAAATACCCGGCCATTTTTCCCAATATATCCCCTGAGCAGTTGCACATGCTCGGTTGTTATCGACGTGCCACACGTAGCTACAGCGTTTAAAATTCCATGTTGATGAAGCGCCAGAACATCGAAGTACCCCTCAACGATAAAAACGGATCCCGATGACCGGATGGCGGATTTGGCCTGATACAATCCGTAAAGTGTTCGACTTTTGTTGTAGACAGGTGTTTCCGGTGAATTCAAATATTTGGGCAGCGAATCGTCCATGACCCGTCCCCCGAAACCGGTCACCCGTCCACTGGCATCCATAATCGGGAATATAATTCGATTTCTGAACCGATCGTAAAAACCCGTTCCACTTTTCCGGCGGATAACCAAACCGGCTTTTTCAAGATAATTAGAGGACGATCCGGATCTATTAAGATGTTTGAGCAGGTGATCCCATCCATCCGGCGCGTATCCCAACTGAAACCCCTCGACTATGTCCTCTCGCATTCCGCGCCGATTCAGGTACGCTCGGGCAGTTTTCCCGATATTTTCGCTCTGGAGTGCGGCCTTAAAGAAGCCCATTGCCCTCCGGTTGACGCCGAGCAGGACCTCCCGTTCACTCAACCTGCGCCGTTGCTCGGTCGACATTCTCGGTTCCGGCAACTCGACGCCAAAACGTTTTGCGAGCGCTCGGGCGGCTTCGGGGAAAGTCATCCCTTCATGCTTCATCACAAAACTGTAAACATTGCCTCCTGCCGAGCACCCGAAGCAGTAAAAAATCTGTTTGTCCGGATTAACTGTAAATGACGGTGTCTTCTCTGTATGGAACGGGCAGAGACCAATGAAGTTTTTCCCGGTCTTTTTCAGAAGGACAGTATCCGAGATAACCTCAACAATATCTGCGGCATTTCTGATTTCACTGATTTTTTCTTCGGGGATGCGTAACGCCACGAAGAGTGTCCTCCGGATTTATGGATGGGAAGCTCGTCACTTAACGGAAGGCGATTAATCGGGACTTAATAAGAACGTCTGCCACGTGCCGGCTTAATACGTTTCACGAACTGCATATCGAAACAACGTTGAAAAATGGCACTGTGTCAGCATATATTCCATTAGTTTTAAGTACGTTATACGATAAATTCACTGGCACACCATGTCAAGTATGTGTCTGATCTGCGGCGCATCCAATAAATATAACTCCTACAGGCTATTCAGGCAATCCGGTTTGGTCCTTCATGGATCCGAGTACACGCAACGCCTCTTTCAGATCAAGAGTCCCTGAATACAACGCCCGACCGGTGATGACCCCGGTTACACCAGAGGTTTGCAGCGGCAATAGATTCAGAATGTCCTGCAATGTCGATACGCCGCCTGAAGCAACAACCGGTATCGATACGGCATCGGCAATGTTTCGCGTTTCTTCAATGTTCGGGCCGGTCTGCATACCATCCCGGTGTATATCGGTAAAGTTGATGGCTGCGACACCGCAGTCTTCGAATCGACGCGCCAGATCAACAGCAAGCGTTTCGGTAGTCTCGGTCCAGCCCTCGATGGCTACGCGACCGTTACGGGCGTCAATTCCGACAACAATTCTGCCGGGAAAGGCCTCACACGCATCATTGATCAAGCCCGGGTTGCGGATGGCCTCGGTCCCGATTATGACGCGGTTAACACCCAACTGGAGGTACCGCTCAATTGCTGCCATGCTTCGTATACCGCCACCGACCTGAATCGGCACATTTACGCTGCTGATAATAGCCTGAATCGATTCAAGATTCCGCGGTTGTTTTTCAACCGCTCCATCCAAGTCGACAACATGGATAAGTTCAGCACCATCTGCTTCCCATTGTTTTGCGGTGGCAGCGGGATTATCCGAGAATACAGTTTCTTCATCCATCCGGCCTTGAAGCAGCCTTACACACCTGCCATTTTTCAGGTCAATTGCAGGAATAATGATCATAGTTCAGGAAACGTCTCCATCATGTCATCCAGTCCCGAGGCGGCCAGGCCATCGGCCGTAAGCCATTTTCCCCTGCGCTGGAAAAATCGCCGGTAATCGAATAAATTGGCAAACAGCGATTTCTGGGTCTCTTCAAAGTGCCCGGACCAAAGAATTTTACCGCTTTCAGTATCCACAAAATGCAGCCCAAATGCGACCGAGGCCGGGGTTTCGACAGAGTAATTGGTTCCGACACGTTCCCGGAATCGGTAGATGTAGCCGGCTATAACGCCGTCAGCCCCGTAGCTTTTACCTATTCTGGCGAGAAATTCCTGTTGGGATTCCCGATTGATGTTTTCTGAAAGAAGCCCCTCCAGATCACTTTGAGCGGGATTAAAGGCAATAACGCGAAGCGATTTTATGTCTTTCAGTCGCTCGACAAGCATCTCGGTAAGGATCTGATCGCCCCCGGATGCAACCTCACCTGTCATGAAAACCCTACCGCAAACCGGACACCGGGTATTCATATTTTTGCCGTACACCCGTGACATATCTTCAAACGGAAGTACCAGCACTTTTTCAACGCCGTGAGAGGCGGCTTCGAGCTCTGTATCCGATTTAACAGCCTGAGTTTGACAGGAACCGAGCACAAGCGCCCAGGCAAAGGCAAAAAGAAAAAGACATTTCTCACATAACCGTGCCGCTTGACCAATTGCAATTCGCTGACGCATCTTAACTCCCGGCGTTGTGGTGTTGGAGAGCAAAAAGTCAATCAGGCTAAAGACTGATTCAGCTTGCCCCCGGGCACCTACCATCATTTACAATGAACCTTTAGTCGACCGCACCCCCTGTATCCTGGAATCAAAACAAGTTGCCTGGTCGATCGCTCTTCCGGCTGCCTTAAATATAGATTCTATTATGTGGTGTTCATTCTCGCCGTACTGAACATTAATATGCAGGGTCATCCCACCTTTTGTTGCCAGGGCGCGAAAAAACTCCTTTGTCAGATTCAGGTCGAAATGCGCCCCATTTCCAAGCGCGCCAGGCACATTGAAAACAAGGTACGGACGATTGGACAAGTCTACGCTGACGACGCTCAAAGCCTCATCCATCGGAGTTACTGCGTGGCCGTATCGAGCTATCCCAGAACGATCACCAAGGCTCTGACTGATGACCTCACCCAGCACCAACCCCACGTCTTCGACCGTATGATGGAAATCGACCTCAAGATCGCCTTCGGCCAATATATCCATATCGAACGAGCCATGAACGCAGAACAGATTCAACATGTGGTCGAAAAATCCGATACCGGTCGAAATTGATTTTACGCCATTTCCATCAAGATTGAACCGTATTCTAATATCGGTTTCAGCTGTCTTTCTGCTGACAGAAAAGTCACGTTTCATAGTCACACTGTAAATTCGTAGTTTTTTTTGAGAGAGTCCGACAACTGGTTAACATGTCAACGACTGGGGCAGATGAGAATAATCAATCCGAACCGGAGCCCAATTTTGATATACAAAACAAATACGAAAACAATGCAATAAACTTATTTCGTTTATATTAGATTTTCGATGCCGTCAAGGTTGATGTTAACCACCAAATGCACTTTGTAAATTCAAACAGACTCTGAGGCAGATAGTATCGAGCTATTTTTCACGTTATGCTGCTGTTTGCCCCACACATTTTACCTGAACGCCACACAAAAAAAATGGGATTGAGCCCGTGTCTCAATCCCATTGTAACTTTTCTGGTGGAGATGAGGGGGATCGAACCCCTGACCTCGGCATTGCGAACGCCGCGCTCTCCCATCTGAGCTACATCCCCGCTTGGCGTAACAAAAGGGCTTTTAACAGATAAGTCACTCGCGGTCAATTTAAAAATCGCTTGTTTTAAATTTCAATTAATGATGAATAGATCGGGTTGCACATTCTAAATATCACCACAGCAACGAACTTACCAGCTACGAATCAATCCATCTGATGGAGGAAAATAATGAAACATATCATAAAACTACATGACGCGCCCAAACGATTCACATTGGATCAGGACAAGGTACTGCCGCCGGAAGAGACGGTTCAGCGCATGAAGGAAAAATTAAAATCCCTCGATCTGGATATCCTTGAGGAAACCCGTCGAATTGACAACGGAAGGCTGGACATTCCCGTCTATTTCAGCAGTTGCGGCAAGGATGCCGCTGCAGTCACCGGGACGAAAAAACAAATGGGAAAAGGGGCAACACCGGCCCAGTCGGAAGCCAGCGCAGTCATGGAACTGGTTGAACGCTTCAGTTTTTTTTCCTTCTGCAATAATCCTGACAATTTTTTTATTGAACGGCATGCCAACATAAAGGACAAAGCCATGCCGTTCCGACAGATCGCTCAATCGGTTCACGATGAATCAGAAGACCTGGACATCGCCCGGTCAATTTTTGAAAGTCTCCCTCTGAACTGGACCTGGGCTTTCAATCTAACCGAAAATCGTGAAGTTCTGATCCCGTTTGACTGGTTTTACACCATAAATGAATTTAACGGCCCGTCCACAGGCAACTGTGTTGAAGAGGCGTTGAGCCAGGGAATCTGCGAAATTGTTGAACGCCATGTTTCTTCGATTATCAGCCGGGAACAAATACGCGTTCCAGCCATTCGGCCGGAAACGATTACCCAACCACTTGTTCTCGAAATGCTTGAAAAATATAGAAAAAACGGCATCAAACTGTACCTCTCCGATTTTTCACTTGGCATGGGAATTCCGTCCGTCGGCGTTCTGGCATATGATCCGTCAACATTTCCAAAACTCAGCGAAATTGTCTGGACAGCCGGCACGACACCGGATCCCCAGAAATCGCTGAGCCGGACCCTCTCCGAGGTGGCGCAACTGGCCGGTGATTTCAACACCGGATCAAATTTTCTCGCTAGCGGCCTTCCAAAATTCTACACCCTGGATGAAGCCGAGTACATAATGCGTCCAGACCGGGAAATATCCATTTCAGACATGCCGAATCTGGCAGGCGATAACATTCGCATCGAAGTGGAAAACCTCATCGCTGCGCTTGCCGGAAAGCAGATGGATGTCATCGCGGTCAACACGACCCACCCCTTGCTTGAAACGCCAGCCTTCTACACGATCGTGCCCGGCGCCCATTTCAGAGAACGGGCCCTGGGTACCAGTGTGGGCATGTTTGCCACCAAATTAATTGCCGAAAAATACGCACCGGCGGCAGCCATTGCCAGGCTGAAAGCCATCGAAGAAAAACTGCCGGGCAAATACTATGTTCATTTTTATATTGGTTACTGCCATCTTGCGCTGGAAAACCGTGAACTGGCTCTTGCCAGTTTTCGAAAAGCTCTTGAACTGGAACCGAACCGACAGGATATTCCGTCCATATACTCGTACATGGGCGTCTGTCTGAAGGATCTGGGTGAATATGGCCAGGCACTGAATATGCTGAAACTGGGCGAACAGGCAGATGCGGATCGAACCGATATCCATAATCTGATGGGATTTTGCCACTTTAAACTCAAAGAGCATGATAAAGCTATTAACTGTTTCAAAAAAGCTCTGGCCATCGATCCCAGTTCGGCCATCGATTATGCGAATATCGCATCCAATTATAGAGAAATGGGAGAAACAGGAAAAGCTATCGAATATTACGAACTGGCTCTGGCACTTGATCCGACCATTGAATTTGCCCGCGAAAGCTTGAGCCGGCTCCGAAATTAGAGCCTGTTTAAAAACCAGGGGATTGAATCGAAAATGCGTGAGAGCGAGGACCAACT
>ENA-ORCT01000164-ORCT01000164.1-marine-metagenome-genome-assembly--contig:-NODE-164-length-37016-cov-3.431522_pt1 | contig 37016 bp, 27 predicted proteins | sample MGYA00248632_ERZ508511 | MGnify/ENA primary metagenome ERZ508511 (study PRJEB26182, sample SAMN06268839) | marine metagenome | isolation source: Tt an P1-techrep anaerobic enrichment on pine from sediment...
AAGGTGGTCATTCTTTCCGTATATTCATCAACATTTCGTTGGCGTCGGTCAGCATGGGGTTGGGTACATAGCCCTTGACCCAGTCCCGGTAGGCCCGCACCACAATCTGCTGATAGAGCGGTATGGCAATGGCTTCTTCGTACCAGAGATCCTGGAGCCGGTGGTAGATTTTCTCACGCTCAGCGGGTTCGATGGTGGCGATTCCCGCCTCGCACAGCCGGTCCACTTCATCGTTCTGGTAGGCCATGTAGCGGCCGTAAACACCCTTGGAATGCATGAAAGTGTACATGAAGTTGTGCGGATCGGCGTAGTCGGCCCCCCATCCGATGAGAAAGAGCGGATACATATAATTCCGGTACTTGATCAGGTAGTCCTTCCACTCCACGTTGCGGACTTCGATCTTGAATTTCGGGTTCAGCGACATGATGTTTTCGGCCAGCATGAGGGCAGCGGCTTCGCGCATCTCGTTGCCGCTGTTGTAGGTGATGATCATCTCAAATCCGGTATCCCACACTTTACCTCCGAAGGCCTTTTTCATGTACTCGGCTGACCGGGTCAGGTCAAATTCATACACCGGCACATCCTTGTGAAAGGGCAGCCCCTCAATGCAGGGGCTGGTGGGCATGACCACCAGGTTATTGAATACGTCGGTGGCGTAGGTCGCCCGGTCAAAGGCATGAAGAAAAGCCTTTCGTATATTGATGTCGCTGAAGAAATCGGGCGGGATTCCCTTGCCGTCGAGTTTGCCGCTGCCGATGTTGGGGTTTCCGGTTGGGGTGATTTTCTGGCAGAAGAAGGCCGCCGTCACCGATAGCTGAGGAACTTCGTAGAGTTTCAGCCCCTTCATGGCCTTGACTTCCGGAACGTAGGGGTTGTCCACCCGCACCCGGTCGGCGTCGCCGTTTTGGAGCATCAGCTTCCTTGTGCTCCACTCTTTGATGTATTTGACGATAGCGGTTTTCAGCCTGGGTTTGGGACCCCAGTAGTCATCGAACCGCTCGAAAACAAATTCCCGGTTGGGTTCCCAGGATTTCATCCGGTAGGCATTGGTGCCGTTGGCGATTTTGAGAAGGGGTTCATGACCCGGTGCGGGGTTGTTGAACGCGGCCGCATTTTTGATGTCGCCATCCCAGCAGCCGTTGGCCATCGCCCACTCTTTGCTCATGATAACCGACGCCGAATACGCCAGGATACCCATGAACGGTGGATAGGCATTGGGAAGGTGAAAGATCACCCGGTCCCCTTCAGCCTCCACGCACCGGTCGATTTTGTCAAATATGCCGGGGACGATGTTCCCGTTTTTGTCCCGGGTGGACCCTTCCCCGGTAAGCGCTTCCAGAAGCATCCACATGGGCCCGCCGTCCGGATCGGCGATCATGTTTCGCTTGAAGCTGTAGACCACATCTTCCGGGGTCAAATCCTGCCCCTCGTGGAATTTCACTCCTTTTCGGATTGTAAAGGCATAGGTCTTTCCATCTGCTGATATACCGCCGTTATCCAGGGTCGGTACTTCGGTGGCCAGCAGCGGCTTGAATTTATCGGTATGCGAGCCGTCGAAGAAAACCAGTGTCTCGTAGATGTTCCAGAGTCGCTGGGAAGAAGTCACATCATATGCCACGCAGGGATCCAGTGTTCGAAGATTGCCGTAGTTGGCCAGGATGAACGTATCGGGGTTTTTGACTTCGGCCTGTGCCACGGAAGACAGCACCGTCAGAAGGCCGATAAGGAAAACGACGACAAACTTTTTCATGGAGGGGCTCCTTTCAATAGAAAATTTATCTGGAAAGAAAGCGTGAAAAAAAGACTGTCGGTACGCTGTGGCCCGGATGATTGATTTGATGGAACGTGAATTGAATCAACCCGCGTTCTCGATCAGGAGCGATACGATCAGAAACGCTGGTGGTGCGGATTTGCTGTCCGGGCAGTTTCGCATCAACAATACGTCGCCTGTGGCCGGTGGGTCAAGTTGAAAGTTTCAGGTCGTTGAAACCATGCGGGAAAGCGGATCGATTTTGCTCCCCGGCAGACAATTTGTGGTCAGCCGGACGGCCGCATATCGCCGGTCTCGAGAAATCGGCGGTGGAAGTCGAATACATCGCCAAGTAAATGAGGCTCGTGACCGCCGGTTTCCCTGACTGCTCGCTGGTAGTAATCCCACAGCAGATCCCGGTATTCCGGGTGAGCGCAATTGGTTATGATTGCTTCGGCCACCTGTCTGGGGGTGAGCGGCCGGGTGTCCACCAGACCGTGCTCGGTTACCACCACGTCAACCGAGTGCTCGGAGTGGTCCACGTGGGTCACCATGGGAACGATGGCTGAAATGCTGCCGCCTTTTGCCGTGCTGGGCGTGACGATGAAGGTCAATGCTCCGTTTCGAAGAAAATCCCCGGATCCGCCGATGCCGTTCATCATCCGGGATCCCATGACGTGAGTGGAGTTGACCTGCCCGTAAATATCTACTTCGATGGCCGTATTGATGGCGATTACCCCAAGCCGGCGAATGACCTCCGGGGAATTGGAAATCTCCACCGGCCGCAAAACGATTTTCTCCTTGTAACGGTACAGTTCGTTGAAAAGACGATTCCGGCCTTTCTGGGACAGCGTCAGGGCCGAGCCGGAGGCTGCCCGAACTTTACCGAGGTCAATCAGATCCAGCACGGCATCCTGCAGTACTTCGGAATAGATATCCAGATTGTCGAAGAAATCGTCTTCCAGAAATCCGCTGAGAACCGCATTGGCGACATCACCGACACCAGACTGCCAGGGCATGCCCGGGGGCAGCCGGTCTTTTTTGATTTCGTGGCGGATAAAATCGAGGATATGCTCGGCTATTCGTCTGGAGACATCGTCCGGTTCGGTAAATACGGCGCATCGGTCCTCCTCTCGGCTGGCCAGAATCGCCACCACGCGACTCGGATCCATTTCGATGAACGGCTTGCCGATCCGATCGGCCGTCCGATAAATGGGAATGGGCATCCGGTACGGCGGATCCTCGGGAATGAAAATGTCGTGGATGCCTTCCAGTTCCGGCGGTTCGGCGGAGATCTCGATTATGATTTTCCGCGCTTCCCGGACATAGGTCGGCGTGTTGCCCACCGACATGGTCGGAATCAGATGCCCTTTTTCGGTAATGGCTACCGCCTCCACCACCGCAACGTGCGGCTCTCCCCACTCGCCGGCACGAACCAGGGCCGACAGCCTCGACAGATGATCATCCTTGAACATAATTTCGTTCCGGTTGATCTTCTGCCGCATGGTCCGGTCGCTCATGTAGGGGCGTCGCCATGCCACCAGGCCGGCTTCTGCCAGGATACCGTCGACCGTATCGCCGGTGGAGGCCCCGGCAAACAGGTTGATTCGAAACCGGTCGCCGGCTGCGGCCCGGCGCACGAGTTCCTGGGGTATCAGCTTGGGATATCCGGCGGTAAAACCGGAGATAAACAGGTTGGTGCCATCCTGAATGTGTCGCGCAGCGGTGGCGACGTCGGTTATTTTTTCGTGAAGCGGCCGGTAACGAATTCTATCCTTCACCATGATCTGCTCCTTAGGAACGAGGATTTATTTAATTGCAAGAAATTGTAATTAATTAAATTCACGTTTCTTAATCTATTTCGTGTTAAGCTTTATTGCAAAATTCTCAGCCTTCGGTGTATACGGATTGGATTGATTCGTCGCCTTGCCGATAGTATTGACGGCTGTGGCGCAGCCATTGCCATTGTTCCGCTGTCATGACCACTGACTCAATTCAGCCCTCTGGGCTTTTTATGACCGACAAACCTGACTGCTTTTTCGTGTTGGAAAGGAAGCTATCATGACATCTCGAATCGTAGGTTTATCATTGATTTCACTCTTGTTCCTAAGCGCCTGCTCGACAGGCCTTGGCGTCCGGATGACCATGACCTCGCAACAGATTGCCGATGGGACAGCCGCGGGGGTTGCCGCGCTTCCGTATTATGCCTGTGCGGAGATCCCTTTGGAAACGCTCAATGCCGCTTTGGTGGAGCGCGGAGCACCGGTGACGCTGGAGGATACCTATCGATATGCATTTGAAATGGATTGGAATTCGATCCAGCCGCATGCTGTCAGCGGTCAGCGGTTTTACAATATGCAATCACCTTCCTTTTATTTTCAGAAGCTGCTGAAAGCCTTTGGTGTTGGCGATGCGGAAAACTATATCATCACAAACATCACCACCGAGTGGAAGCGCGGGATGTATCTGATGGCCGTGATTTACCGGCCGCAATCCCAGATTACGGTCCTCGACAAGTTCGATGGCAAATCCATCCGGATTTATAAAACCACCGACAAGGGATTCTATCAACCCTTTAGAACAGACTATTATGGCCGTCAGCTGGATAAGATCATCGATTGGTCCGTGGTGCCAAGCGATTCAACCACACAACGACAGCACCAGGCTGTTTTTTACACCCTTGCGGCCAACAGTATCCTCAACTACCGTTCCCGAGCGGACTACTGGGAGGCTGAGACCCGCTGGCTGGCCGGTGAGTACGCGGCAGTGGCTTTAGAGCAGGACACTCGGGTGGCCAGGTCAATGCATCTTGATGAGGGATTTATTGCCTATCGGAAAAAGATGGGGCAAATCGAAAAGAATATTGTTTTCTGATCCGGTCAGGTTCTTGGAAATTAATAAATATCCTGAAATTGAGACGGTTTCAAAGCAGGCGGGTAGCCAGCTCGGAGAGTTCGGAGCGCTCCCCTTTTTCCAGGTTGATGTGAGTATATAGCGGCTGCCCTTTCATTTTTTCGATAAGGTAGCTCAACCCGTTGGACTGGCTGTCCAGGTACGGGTGATCGATCTGGAACACGTCGCCGGTAAAGACGATTTTGGTGCCCTCACCGGCGCGGGTAATGATGGTTTTTACCTCATGGGGCGTCAGATTCTGCGCTTCATCCACGATGAAAAACACCCGAACGATGCTGCGCCCCCGAATATAGGAAAGCGGTGTGATGACGATTTTCTCTTCATCGAGCAGCTCCCGGATGCGTTTGCTTTGTGAGTTGCCCGGTGCAAACTGGCTCTGGATAACCGACAGATTATCGAAAAGCGGCTGCATGTAGGGGTCAAGCTTGGAGTTGATGTCGCCGGGAAGAAAGCCGAGGTCTTTATTGCTGAGCGGAACTACCGGTCTGGCCACAAGGATCTGCCGATAGTAACGTTTGTTTTCCAGGGCGGCGGCTAGGGCCAGCAGGGTTTTGCCGGTTCCGGCCTTGCCGGTCATGGTGATCAGTGGAATCTCCCGGTTCAGCAGGGCGTTGAGCGCAAAGGTCTGCTCGGCGTTGCGGGGACGCACGCCGAATGCTGTCCGGTTGTCCACCCGCTGGATCGTTTGCCGGGCCGGGTTGAACATGCCGAGGGCGGACCGGCTGCCGTTGCGAAGAATCAGGAACTGGTTGGCCTGCAGATCCCCGGCGATTTCAAGGCTTTTGACGTCGATTTCAAAGGGGGAGGCATAGAGCCGGTCAATAACCGATTCCGGGATGTCGTTGACCACGCTGCGGCCCTTGTACAAATCCGCAACGTCTTTGACGTGATCCGATCGATAGTTTTCGGCCTGCAACCCGATGGATTTGGCCTTCATCCTCAGGTTGACATCTTTGGTTACCAGGACCACCTGCTCAAAATTTTTTGTCATTGCGATGTGATAGGCCGCATTTAGGATATGATGGTCCTTCTTGTCTCCGGCAAAATTGGACTTGAGCTTCTCGTGAAACGGGCGCTCCAGGCAGATTGATATTTTCCCTTTCCCGGGCCCTATACGAATTCCGCCGTTGAAAATGTGATCCCCTGTCAGGGTATCGAGGGCACGGAGAAATTCCCGGGCGTTGACATTGATCGTGTCTTTTCCTTTTTTGAATCGATCGAGTTCTTCGATTACGGTGATAGGGATGACAATGTCATGTTCGTCGAATTGATCGATGCAGCTGCCGTCGTGAAGAATTACGTTGGTGTCCAAAACGAAAAGCTTTTTTCGAACCGTCATCAAGACTCCCTTACGATCAGAATGTCCAATATTTGGTACCGGTCAGTATATAATGCCACCATATCATGAAATATGAGATGATGAAAACCCCCTTTCCCCGCCTCGGTGCTGACTGCCGGTTGATGAAAACCATCGTCAGCGGGTTTTGAATTCCTCTTCAAGCTGCCGCAGCGAATCCCGGAATGCACTGTATTCAAGCTCCTGAATGGGCAGCATGGCCGTTCCGACAAATCCCTGCTGGCGCATTTCCTCACCCTTTCGCTGCGCTTTCAGACGAGTGGCGTCCCATACCGGGTTGTCGAACATGTCCATTCCTTCAGAAAGTCGGCCATCCCGGGTTACCGAATAGGCCATGCAGGCGATCAGCGGCAGGCAATACGGACCGGAGACGGGCGTGTTGATCGGCACCGGCATCATGGGCATATGGTGGCTGCCGCGCGCATCACCGGCGACGAAATGGGCGGTCACAAATGGGCTGACGACCTCCTCTGGTGCCGGGAAGATTCCCTGGGTGCGAACGATAGCGGCCGGATCGTCCTTGCCTGTATATTTGCCGGCGATGGTGTGCAGGCGGTCGGTTGAAACCGATACAACGCGCTGGTGTGGATATTGCCGGTGAAAAATGGCCTGGATTCCGAACCGGTTCTCATCCCGGAGCAGTACGGCCAGGTCCAGATGACGCTCCGGCGTGTCGAGTTCAATGGTTCGATCCGCTCCTGGGTGCTCCATGTCGATGACGGTGAATCGGAATCCGACTTTCATTTGGGGCAGGAGCAGACCGGCGCAGAACATGGGGGATGTGAATACGGCCCACAGGGGAAAGTTAAAAGCCCCGGGGCCGCATTTGTCAGCTGTGAAAACCAGAAAGGGCTCTGCCGGACGCTCTTTGGCCGCCGGGTCGAAACTGATTTCCGCCGCGCCGGGACCGGCTCCCCGCACATTTCCGGACGGTGCATCTTTGAGAAGGTCCTGTCCCGCGCCATAAAGTCCCTCCTCCTGAGCCACTGCCGTGGCCGCTTTGAATACATCCCAGGCCAGATTATGTATGTCCGGGTTCCCCTCGCCATTGCGATGGATCATAAGCAGGCAAATGTCATCGCCCGTGTGGGTGACATCGAATCCTGTCAACAGTCCGGTGCCGGCCGCCTTGGTTAGGTGTTCCCGGGCAGTCGCCATCATTTTTGTCGATGGTCGGGTGTGACCGCCGACACTGCCGACATCGGCTTTGATTGCACTGATTGTGAGCATGGAAAACCTCCTTTTTGAGGTTATGATTCGGGGTTGGGAAGGGCATATTCCGGGTGACGGTTCGAATCCGGCGCCGGAGGCGTTTTCGTCCCTTTGATGCAACAGGTGCGGTAATTTGACGAGAGTGAGCGGTTGAGAAACATGGGGTTGTGTTTTATGCTCAAAGTTGAGTTCCGGGTTCCGAGTTTTGAGTTCCGGGTTCCGGGTTCCGAGTTCCGGGTTTCGGGTTTCGAGTGCCGTGCTCGTGCTCAGCGGAGCGGTACTCGTAATCGTAATCGGCAGGAGGCCCGGGGGGAGAGTTCCGAGTTCCGAGTTCCGGGTTCTGGGTTCCGAGTTCCGGGTTCAAGGTAACGGCGGGGGATTGCAGCTTGCGGTATCTTTGCCATTGGGGTTCCCGGAAATGGCGGTGGTTGAGTTCAACCGTCGACCTTATGGGCCGATACTCCGGGCAGATCATGGTTGGTTTTTTATCAAACCAAAGGAGGATCCGATGGCGAGCACAGGGAAAAAAGCAGTCATTCTGGTGGAAACCATGTTTAATGATCTTGAATTCTGGTACCCCTATTATCGGCTTAAGGAGGCCGGAGTGGCGGTGACCGTGGTCGGTTCCGGGAGCGCCGTTGCCTATACCGGCAAAGCCGGGACTGAGATCAAGGCCGATGTGTCGGCTGGTGAGGTCGATGCCGGTAATTTTGATGTCATGGTGATTCCCGGGGGCTATGCTCCCGATCGTATGCGCCGCTATCCGGCCATGGTGAAGCTGGTACGGGAGTTTAGTGATCTGGGCAAGATCGTTGCCGCTATCTGCCATGCGGGATGGATGCTGGCTTCGGCTGAAATCGCAAACGGTCGTACCCTCACTTCGTTTTTCGCCATACGGGACGATCTGGTTCACGCAGGGGCCAACTGGGTGGATGATGAGGTCGTTATGGACAGGAACCTGATTACCAGCCGGACACCGGACGACTTGCCGGCGTTCATGCGAGCGATCGTAAAGGCCCTTGAACTCTGAACGTTATTTTTCAGTAGCAGGTTCAAGCAGTTGAACGCTTTACGGGTGCTTTGAACAACACGCACGTTTTCCTTCCCCAGGGCATTCACAGCGGTTTCGATACGTGTGGCCCCGCTTTTAAATCACCCGGCTCGACAGGCAAGCCGGTTAAACCACCGCCTGCTTTGAAAACTGGCCCGATCCGGTCGACACCGCGGATTCAGCTTCGGATGCCTTGCTGAACGTACGGTAGCTTTGAATCAGTCGATTGCCCAGCGTTCCTGCGAGTCGCTGATAGAAAATCATCCCGTTGGATGGATCGCTTTCGAGGATTTCCCGAACGCTGTCCCGGTTGAAGAAAATCAGTCGGGTTGGCTCCATGCACTCGGCCGATGCGGAATACACATCCCTGCCGATCAGGCTGGACCATCCGAATGCCTCGCCGCCATGAGTGACGAGATGAACCACCTGGCCGGTTTCACCCAGATAGAGTTTGACGCGCCCTTTGACCATGACGTAAAAAAAGTCGGCAGGATGATTTTCCTGGAAAAGCACGTGTCCCTTGTCGTAATCCATTTTCTGGCCGGTATCCATGATTTTTTTGACAAAATCATTGTCCAGTCCCCAGAAAATATCGGCTTGTTTGAAAAACATGGCAAGTTCCTCCTTTTATCGGATATGCCTTTGCAAGGCACAGCTGATCACCTCAACGGCCTGATCCATAGCCATATTCCCCGTATTGATTACCAGTTCGTAATTCAGCGGATCGGCGATATCTGCGTAGAAGTATTTTCGAACAAAGGCCCGCCGGTCCGCTTCGGTTCGCATAATCCGTCGCTTTGCTTCATCCCGGGATACACCGAAGTCTCTGGATACGTTTGCTATCCGCAGTTCGCGAGCCGCGATAATTCGAACGGCCAGTCGTTTGTCAGCCGGAAGGACGAAATTGGCTCCACGGCCAACAATTACGGCCCGCCCGTGTCTGCCGATGGTGCCGATGACTTTAAGTAAATGCTGCATGTACTGGTCCGGCCACAGGTGTCGACTGTCGACCAGCGAGGAGATCCAGTTTTCAAGCGTGTTAAGGCCTTTTTCATCCAGTGTGTCCAGGAGTCGGGTGCTGACATGAGCGCTTTCTGCCATTTCATGAATGACTTCCTGATGAAACAGGTCAAGGCCCAGTTTTTCGGCAAGCCCTTTGGCGATCAGGCGTCCTCCGCTGCCCGGTTCACGGGAAACGGTAACCATGGATACCGCGACCGTTTCCGCTTTTGGTTCCTGTTTCAACAGCTGCCATCGCCGCGCCTGTTCGTCTACAATCTGCATGATTGAACGGGTTTTTGATTTCATTAACCCTCCTTTCCGCAGCTGAAGTTGAGCCGGTGGAATAAGGAAGCGAATTCAATTAACCGCCGGCTGATTATTTGCCGGCCCGGATCAGAAGCACGGGTTTCTGGCAATGCCGAACGATTTTTTCCGCAATGCTGCCCATCAGCCACCGGCCGGGTCCGCTTCGGCCATGAGTCGACATCGCTACAAGATCAATCGTTGGCCGCATGCTGTGCTCCAGTATTTCTTCAGCCGCATCGCCGTAAAGAACTGAAATGGATGTGTCAAAGCCCTGCTCAACCAGCCGGCTTTTTATTCCCTGCAGGTAGGCCCTGGCCTCGTTGATTGTTTTCAACTGGAGGTCGGTCATATCCTGCCCCGGAAAACCATGGGCCAGACAGACCCGTATCAACTGGAGTCGGGGGAGAGGTTCTCCGGAGAATCGTTCAATCTCCGGCAAAATTGCCTCTGCAACCTTGGAGCCGTCCAGCGGCACAAGAATGGATTGATACATGGGATTTTTTGCCTCCCTGTGGATCCGATTGCGGTTAATCGTATGAAACGATCTTCAACCGAACCCGGTGATGTCAGGGGCGACGGGCATTTTTGAAAAGTTATTTCCCTGTATCAACGGGTTGACCGCCAAAATATACAGTCGACCTGAAAAAGAAAATCGGTAGATGCTTTCAATGGTGAGCGTATCCGCTGAGTTCTGATCGAATATGACTGATTCGGGAATCGAAATGAAAGGAGAACGTTTGCAAGAATTTCAGACAGTGCAGCGACCATCATTGGATTGATTGCCGGATCAGCCGGCAGTGATGCTACATCGCTTCATCCACAGGATCTGTCTGCGCCGGCTCGTAGTATTTTACACCGATTTCAAATACCGGGTGATCGGAACCGTTGCAGCGATTGCACCATTTAACCTGTGCATGGCAACAGACAAACGGGTCCGGATTGAGATCGTCCATCGGGAATTCATCTATCATAACATAAATATAAGCGCCCGGTTCGATTGCACAAGATGATTTGAAACACAATCCGCCTCTGCTGAAATTACACAGGCGGGCACCTGAAAAATCATCTGAGCCGTGACGGGTGTAAACAATGGACAGTTTCGATTCCTGGCGGTCAGTGATTCTGTTATCAGCCATGATGAAACCTCAATGTGCTGGGTTGGCGGGAGCAGTGCCGTCAGTCTGTATCAATACCCCGGCTCCATGACCGGGGGCGGTTTCCTTTGCTTCATCCGGTTGCCTGCCGTATCTGCCAGGGCCAAGTGTTGTGCCTGGTGGCTTCGAATGCCTCGATCACACCTGCAGTTTGTTGCCGATAAGAGATGTAGATATACAATGACTGGGCCGACACGTACCTCTGGCGCGTCTCCGGGTCGGCCGTTGGTTTTGGGAAGAAATAAAGAAAAAGCAGGTGTGCAACTGCCTGGAGCAAAACAATGTCACAGCTGACGATGGTAAGCGATCAGGATTTCAATCAGGATACAAGTAAAAAACGACTGTCGAATCGGCGGATATCAGGCGTCAGGAATCGCTTTCAATTCGATTACCATTGCCACAACGGCCGATCGGCGTAACGCTGAAATCAAACGTTAATCTGTACTAATATGAGAATCGCTGGCGGGATTGTCTATAGTGGGGATGTTTTTTCTTTTTTCGCGGCTGGACACATGCTCCATGTCCATACTTATGACCGCCGAAGGGAATTCCGCGGGTTCAGTCGCTGCGCCGAACCCCGTCAATCCGTCCGAGAAACCCTTTAATGTCTGCTTTCAGAGATGATTTGCGGGCCGCCGTTTGGATTGAACGGCGGCATGATTTGACGTTTTTCCGGCTGGCTTCGATATCCGGAGTTGCACGGTTTTTGTTTTTCCCGAAGTGGATTAAATCCGCCGACACTCGATGCCATTTGATTTCAGTGATGAAAGGGATGCATTGGGTTCAATATTGCGCGATGCAGACTGGTTCATTCAAGAATTTCCAGAACCATGCGTTTGTTGGACCGGGCCGAAACCGCACTGAGGATGGTACGCATCGATTGGGCTGTGCGTCCCTGCTTTCCGATAACCTTTCCCAGATCCTGTTTGGCGACTTTCAGTTCCAGCACTGATGTCTGATTGCCTTCAATTTCCGCCACCGTTACCTGATCCGGGTGGTCGACCAATGCCTGAGCGATGTACTTGATCAGCTCTTTCATGTTCTCTATTCTCTCCTTGGGGTTAGGACGTATGGGAACGTAGTTAATCTGAATCAGCTCCGGTACATAACGCACAATCGGTATTGTGTCCCCGAAACACCTGCTGGCGTTGGTTGCTTCTATCTGTTGGCCTGTTTGTTTGCGGGGACTTCCGGAAGACCTCTCATACCACCTGCCCATAGCTGGTGGCACCGGATCAACAGGGAACCTGGCCGGTGGTTTCGGGTTGGTTTGAGGCGATTCAGATTGAATCGCCTCCCTGTCCTTGGGCAGGGGTTCCCTGATTGTGCAGTTTAAATTATTCTTGGATGCTCGAATTTTGTCTATAGGTGAAAAGTTTCATTTTTTTCGGGAGGTTGATCAACCGGTACTAGGAAAAATTTCCGGTCGATTGTTTAACAGGCTGGTGTGGCAGGAAAAATAAGGGGGTCAATCGGCGGTTTCGGGAGGATCAACCAGCCCCTCAACGCCTGAAAGCGTGAAGGATACCGCATCCCGGGCCACGGTCATGATATCCTCTGACCGATCGTCCCAGAGCAGATAATGGCAGGCGACCCGCTCATAGATGCCTACAATGCACACGGCCATGAGCTCCTCCGATAGATGCGAGGCGTAGCTGATCTGTCGTTTGTTGCGGATTCGGATCAGGGCATCGGTGATGTCTCCGGTCAACTGGACCAGGTAGCGCTTCCGCTGCTTTTCCACGGCCTGGCTCTGCCCGACAGATTCGCGAAAGAATATGGATATTTTCTCCGGATATTGCAGGCAGAAGTTTTTAAAGTAGGCCAGCCCCGCATTTTTCAGCCCGTCCATGGACGCCTCGGCCTTTTTGAACTCCGTGCCCAGCAGTTTGCGGATGTCAAATCCGATCTCCTTGAGCAGGGCAATCAGCAGATCCTCCTTTTTCTTGAAATAAAAATAAACCGTTCCGACCGAGACCTCAGCCTGGTCGGCGATCTCGTCCATGCTGGTCTGCTGGTACCCTTTCCGGGCGAACAGCGTCTCCGCTGCATCAAGGATGGTACGGTATCGCTGCTCCCGCTCCCGCTGTCGTCTCAGGGCGGCCTTTGAGACCGGTTTTGAATTTTCCATGAGGTTTTCCTGTTTGGCCATAACTGGGATTAGAGTAGGCAGGGTTACCCCCCGCCTACAGAACCGCCACTTTGTTTGCAATGTTCAAGGCTTTGGTTTCAGGTGTCAAAAAGGCAACAGCAGAATCCTGAAACCCGACACCCGAAACCTGGGCTGTTAAATGAGTAAAAACCGATGAATTAGGCAAGCAAGAAATTGTAATCAATTAAATTCGCGTTCCCTGGATCAAAGACCTTCCAGCTTGGCGATCACCTCGCTCATGACCTCATCGGCACCCGCACCGATGGACATCAGGCGAACATCCCGGTAGAGGCGGGATATCAGCATCTCGTTCATCAATCCCATGCCGCCGAACATCTGCAGGCATCCGTCGCCGATTTCCCGGATCAACCGGCCGGCAAACAGTTTGCCCATGGAAATTTCACGGGTGACGTCCCGGCCGGCCATTTTCATTCGAACGATATGGTAGGTCAACTGCTTCAGACATTCAAGTTCCGAAAGCCAGTCCACGATCCGGTGGCGAAGGACCTGTTTGCTGATCAGAGGCTTGCCGAATACGACGCGCTTGCGGATGTAATCGACGGTCATGTCGATCATGTTTTTTCCCACGCTGCACACCAGGGGGAGCACTGTAAACCGCTCGTGCTGGAACTGCTTCATCTGGTAGATAAACCCCTCGCCTTCCTCGCCGATGAGATTCTCCGCCGGCACCCGGAGGTTGTCGAAGAAAAGTTCCGCCGTGTCGCTGCTGCGCATGCCGAGCTTGTCCAGTTTTTTGCTGACATTGAATCCGGGCAGATCCGTGGGGACCACGAACAGGCTGAATGAATGGTAACCGGGCTCATCACTGGTTCGGGCCAGAAGCGTGAGAAAATCAGCCTGGGTGCCGTTGGTGATAAAGGTTTTGGACCCGTTCAGGATATACGCATCGCCATCTTTTCTGGCGGTGGTGGCAATGGCGCTGACGTCCGATCCGGCACCCGGTTCGGTTACGGCGATGGCGGCGACCATCTCCCCGGCGATGGCTGCCTTGAGGTAGGTCTCCTTGAGATAATCGCTGCCGAATTCGTCAATGGCGGGGGTGGCCATATTGGTCTGGACAGTTATGGCCATGGGTATACCGAGGCCATTGGCCCGGGAGATTTCCTCCAGCATGACGGTTTCATACCAGTAATCCAGCCCTTCTCCGCCGTGTTTCGGGTCGTAGCGAATACCGAGAAAACCAAGATCGCCCATTTTCCGGAACAGGTCATGGAGCGGTGCGGCCCCGTCTTCCTCCCATTCATCGATGTAGGGATTGATTTCCTTCTTTACAAAATCTCTAACGGCCTTCCGGACCATCTCGTGATCTTTGGTGAAATACAAGTCGCTGCTCAATTCCTGCTCCTTACTGGCGGTCAAAAAGGTTGTTGTCAGATGGCAGTTGCTGCCAGAAATCCACCGTGAATGGCGTCGTTGATTTTTCCCGGCCCGTTGCAGTCTCCGACGGTGCAATACGGAATGCCGAGGGATTCGGCCGCCTCGGAAAGTGTCCGGACCGGCCGGGAACCGGCGGCGAGGATGACGTTATCAAAGGTCTCCGTTGCCTCTTGACCGTCAGCCTCCCACGTCAGCGTCCCGTTGTTGATGGCGGAGACTTTCGTTTCCGTGCGGATTGTCACGCCATAGCGCTTGAGGCTGTCAAAGAGCACCCAGCGGGTCGATTTGCCCACATCGGAGCCGGCCTTGGGGAGCATTTCAAATACCGTCACAGTGGATGCGCCGCGGAACATGAGCTCTCGCAGTCGCTCGGGCGACTCGGCCTCGTAGGAGAACAGAAAATGCAGGGTCTCGGCGTTGATGGTCCCTTTGTCGGCAACAAACAGGGCGGTTTCCAGCCCAACGGCCCCGCCGCCGATGATGGCCACCTTTTTTCCGAGTGCGGTGCTGCTGCCCAGCACTTCCCAGGCCGACAGGACCGATGGGTCGTCCGCACCGTTGATGGGGGGCATCAGGGCCTTTGCCCCTTCGGCGATGATCAGGTGATCGGGATTTTTTTCTTTGATAAACTCCGTGTCAACCGGGGAGTTCAGGTGCAGGGAGATGGCATGGCGGTTGATCATGGCCCTGTAGTAGCGGATAAATTCCAGCAGTTCCCGCTTGTGGGGCGGTGCGCCGGCCAGCCACAGCTGCCCGCCGATGTCCGGACCCTGTTCGAAGATTTCCACCCGGTGACCCGCCTGGGACGCGGTCACGGCCGCTTCGAGGCCGCCGGCACCGGCTCCCACCACCATGACGGTTTTCGGTGCGGAGGTTTGAACAATGCTGCGTTTGCCCTCGAAGCCGGCGCGGGGGTTGCCCACACAGAAGACCGGTTGACCGCTGAACACCTGGTCGGTGCAGCCCTGGGAGCATGCCACGCAGGGGCGGATTTCATCGGCCCGGCCCTCAAAGGCCTTTTTCGGCCATTCGGGATCGGCAATGAGGACCCGGCCCAGGTTGACCATGTCCGCATACCCGTCACGGATAATCGCTTCGGCCGTATCCGGATCGGCGATGCGGTTGGATGCCATGACCGGAATCGAGACCGCTTTTTTGATGTTCAGGGCCAGGTACGCATAGGCGGACCGGGGAAGTTCCATGGGAAGCTGAGGAACCCGGGTTTCATGCCAGCCGCCAGTGACATTGATGGCGTTCACCCCGGCCTGTTCATAGACCCGGGCGATCGCCGGGGTCTCGGCATCGGTATTGCTGCCGGGCATGAAATCGTTGCCGGCCATGCGAATGGTGAGGGGATAGTTTTCGCCCAGACGGCTTCTTGCCAACTCGATGACCTCCCGGGGAAAGCGGGTTCGGTTTTCAAAGCTGCCCCCATAGGCATCTGTGCGCTGGTTTCGAAGCGGCGAGAGAAACTGGGTGATGAGATATCCCCCGGAGCCGATAATTTCCACACCGTCAAAACCCGCCTCCCTCGCCCGTTCGGCAGCCCGGGCAAAGGCCTCTTGAACCTGCTGAATATCCTCCAGCGTCATCTGGCGGGGTGTGGTCTTGGAATAATTCGAGTAGACCGGTGAGGGGGCCATGGGCGTCTGCCCGTCGATGAGAATAGGGTGGGAGTAGGCACCGGCATGGAACAGCTGGATCCAGGGACTGGCCCCTTCCTCACGGATGATCCGGGTGAGCCGCTCAAATGAGGGAATGGCCTCATCGGTTGACAGAGACAGTGCCAGCAGGCCGGCACCCAGGTAATCGATTCCCACCGGCCCGACGGTGACGATTCCTGCACCGCCCCGGGCTTTTTCCCTGAAATAATCGTAATACCGGTCATTGAGTCTGGAGTCGTAGGAGTACAAAAGACCCAGGGCCGGATAGGCGATACGGTTCTTTATTTCCAGCTGATTGATCCGGATAGGGCTGAACAGGTGACGGTACATGATCGCTCCTTGGGCTTAGTTCCGGGTTTCGGGTTCCGGGTTCCGGGTTTCGAGTTCCGGGTTCCGGGTTCCGAGTTCCGGGTTTCGAGTTCAAAGTTACGGCGGTCGGGGCACCGCGCGCTGTGCCCTTACAACGTTTCGAGTGCCGTGCTCGTGCTCAGCGCAGCGGTGCTCGTAATCGTAATCGGCAGAAGGCCCGGTGGAGAGTTCCGAGTTTCGGGTTTCGAGTTCAAAGTTACGGTGGTAGGGACACAGCGTGCTGTGCCCCTGCAGAGTTTCGTTTTGTGTTTTCGTATAACTGCAACCCACCACCATCAACCATCCACCATCTATTTCGAAAACATACCGGCCGGCGGGCCGTTGTCCGGGGGGCCGGCAAAAGCCTGGGCCACTTCCATCCATTTTCGGGAGATGTCGCCGGTGGTTTGAAGATCCGTATCGTCCACGTGGCGGCGCTGGGTGACAACCAGACAGAAATCCTCTGCCGGTCCGGTAATTCGGTCGGCGGCTGTTTCCGGCCCCCAGTCCCACCGCTCGCCGGAGGGTCCGGTGAGCTCCACCCGGACCGGTGCATCGGGTACCGTCATGCCGCGGTTGGAAAAACTCCACCCGAACGTCCTGACCCCCAGGTGGGCGATGTGTTTCAGCCCTGGCGAGGGGGCACGGGATATGTTCAGCGCATCGATAATGTCCTGGCCGTGGGCCCAGGTTTCCATGATCCGGGCTGTGGCAGAGGATCGGGCGCTCATGGGCGGCCCATACCAGGGCAGCCGGGTTTTCGGGTCCAGGGCCTCAAATGCCTTGAGCAGCTGCATCCGCTCATCCCGCCACCAGGTCAGCAGCTCGATCGCAGACATGTCCCTGCCGTCGGCCAGGGTCCGCTCGTTGAAATCATCCATACTGGTAATGCCGCTGAACAACTCTTTTGCATGCCGGGCAAATGCCTCGGGGTCGGTTGCCGACATCCTCGCCGTGTTGTCAAAATAAGCAATGTGGCAAATGGCCTCCTTCACTGTCCAGCCGGCACAGTGGGTTACGGTGCTCCAGCCGTTTTCATCCAGAGGCGATACGATGGCATCGAGGCGATCGTATTCGTCGGCCAGGTCCTTGCAGATTGGTTTCATTGCGGTCTCCATGCGGTTTGCGGCCGGTCGGTACGGCTGTCGGCCTTCCTGTTCTGCCGGATTGCAAAACGATCGGCGGCAGGGCGAGCGAATCGATTTAGTCCGCGTTCCTGAGGATCGACTCGGGCATCTCAATGACCTTGGCCCGGAGGTATTCGCCCAGTGTCTTTGCCTGCGGATCGCTTCTCACCGATGCGGCCACGCCCTCACCCAGCACTCCGTTGATGTAAAAGTTGATAGCCAGAAGATTCGGCAACTCATAGCGCTCGATCTCAAATTCGGCCATGTCCGGCAACAGCTGTTTCAGTTTTTCGGTGCTCAGAAATTCCCGGAGAAAAGCAAACGCCTCCGGTGTCTGTGCCCAGACTCCCAGATTAGCGTTGCCACCCTTGTCGCCGGCGCGGGTGGCAAATGCACGGCCAAGTGGCGCCTGCACCGTCGGTCCTTTCGGCATCGGGGGAAGGTTGGCTTCCGGTGTTTCGGGAACCGGGGCCTCCGGATCGGGGCTGACCGGTTCGATCGACCGGGTTTCGCCATCCACGACAACAACCTGATGAACCTTATCGGCGGCAATCAAGGCCGGCCAGTGGACAATGGCCGGGGTGCCCTTTGATGGTGGGGTGGTCAGGGTGAAGCCGGGGATGTTGGCCAGGGCCAGTTCCACGACTTTGGCGGAAAAGAGGCCGACTTTTCTGGCATCGGGGTCCATCACCGTGACGCGAAGAAACGCGAAGGCTTCATCGTTGGTATCCGGCGCTTCCTTGTCCGATCGGACGAGCTGAACGTGGGCATTGGCGAAATTGTTTTTTCCGCCCAGGCTCTCAAACAGGACCTCTTCGACGATGGCTGCTTTTTCCTCGATATCCAGACCGGTGAGCACCACGGTCATGGCGTTCCGATAGCCCCCCAGGGTATTGATGCAGACCTTGGTCGTTTCCGGCGGCGGCTCGCCCTTAACGCCATCCACACGGATCCGGTCCGGTCCGTCCTGGCCGATCCGGATGGTGTCGAACCGGGCCGCCACGTCCGGGGTCAGGTAGCGGGGCTGCCGGATTTCATAAAGGAGCTGGGCCGTTACCGTGCCCACGGAAACGAGCCCCCCGGTGCCCGGGTGCTTGGTGATGGCAAAGGAGCCGTCTTCAAAGATTTCGGCGATGGGAAATCCCACATTGGTAAAGGATGGCACCTCTTTGAAAAAGGAATAGTTGCCGCCGGTGGCCTGGGCGCCGCATTCGATGATGTGGCCCGCCGTGTAGGCGCCGGCCAGACGGTCCCAGTCGTTTTGTCGCCAGCCGAATCGCCAGGCGGCCGGTCCGGCCACCAGGGCCGCGTCGGCCACCCGGCCGGTCACCACGATGTCGGCGCCGGCGGAAAGAGCCTCGGCAATCCCCCAACCGCCCATGTATGCATTGGCGGTAATCGGCTGGGCACCGGCCGCCTGGAGGCTGATGCCCTTGTCCATGTGGACAAATTCCTCGCCCGCTGTCTGAAGCGCTTGCAGGTGAGGCATGAGATCATCACCTTCGATGTAGGCGATGGTGGGCGACAGCCCCAGCGTGTCCGCCAGTTTTTTCAGCTCGCCCGCCAGCGCGCCGGGGTTGAGGCCCCCCGCGTTGGCAACGATGCGAATGTTTTTCTCAAGGCACTCGCCCATCACGGCTTCCATCTGCTTGAGAAACGTGGAGACGTAACCGCCGTTCGGATCTTTGAGTTTTTTCTGAAACAGGATCGCCATGGTCAGCTCGGCCAGGTAGTCACCGGTCAACACATCAATGGGCCCGCCCTGGACCATTTCCCGGGCGGCTGAGAGCCTGTCGCCGAAAAAACCGCTGCAGTTGGCAATGATCAGTTTGTCGCTGGTGCCGCTCATATCGTATCCCTTCCTGTGTTGAAGTTGGTGGGCTTGTCTCATCGCCCCGTGAAGACCGGCGGCCGTTTTTCGATGAACGCGGTGATTCCCTCCCGTGCATCCTCGGTGGCCGCTACTTCGCCGAGTTTTCCGGAGAGAAAATCGACCGCGTCCTCAAATGGCATATCCTGGGTGGTGTAAAAGGCTTCCTTGCCGATTTTCATGCCAATGGGGCTTTTGGCCGCCAGGGCGGCGAGAATTTTGTCCACTTCCTCGTCAAGGCGCTCGGCCGGAACCACCCGGGTCACCATCCCCATCTCAAGGGCATCGGCGGCGGTGAGCCGCTCGCCGAGCAGCACCATTTCCATGGCCTTTTTGCGTAGCACGTTGCGGAAGATCAGGGCTCCGATCATCATGGGAAAAAGGCCCACATTCACCTCTGGAGTGCCGAATGTGGCAGTCTCGGCGGCAATAACGATATCGCAGGCCAGCATGAAGCCGGTGCCGCCGGCCAGGCAGTGCCCGTTGACCCGGGCGACCGTGGGCTTGGGAAAGCCGGCGATGCGTTTGAGCAGATCGGCGTAGTTTTGAAAGACCTCCCGGCTGTCCCCGCCCATGGCACCGCCCAGGTCCGCACCGGAGCAGAAGGCTTTGCGGCCGGCGCCGGTAACGGCCACCGCCCGGATGGTTTCGTCGGCTTCCGCCCGGTCCAGGCAGTCGAGAAACAGGGATACGGCCCGGGGACTGATAGAGTTTCGCTGGGGTTCCCGGTTGATGGTCACATGGGCGATGTGGTCTTCCACCCGGTAGAGCAGATCATCTTCGGTCATGAGGATTCCTCCTTTTCGATATCCATCAGAATCTGTTTCGGGGCGACCTTGTCTCCCTCGGCCGTGTTGATTCGCGATACGGTTCCGGCAAAGGGGGCGGTGAGTGTGGTCTCCATTTTCATGGCAGAGACGATGACAACAGCCTGGCCTTTTTCCACCTGTTCACCTTCGGTAACCAGAACCCGGACCACCACCGAGGGCATGGGCGGGGTGACCTCCGTGGGTGCGCTCAGGGGCGCCTTCTTTCCATTGGTCCGTTGCCGGAGTGCATCGGTATCCTGAATGGTTACCGGTACGCCGTCGATCAATATCGTTTTTCCCCCGGGGTCATCTGCAGCAAATACCCGGGCGCTTTTTCCATTGACTCGAAGATGAAGCTGGTATGGGGAAATTCGGGTATAGGCGGCATCCAGCTGTCTGCCGTCAGCAACTGCTGTGAGGCGGTTGTCGTCCCGGGTGTCGCACTGCAGAGTGGTGGTGTGGTCTCCGATCGTCAGTCTGTAGTCCACGGTCGATTTCTCCAGTTTGGTTTCAGGTGTCCGTATGCTGCCGCTATTCAGCGACAACGATTACTGCCGCCAGTTACCCAGGGTCTGCCAAGGGGTTACCGTGTCGGCCGTCGCGGCAGCGGGAATCGTCGACTTCTCCGCGGCGGATAGCTCGTCGGCGATGTAGGCGACAGCGGCCAGATCCAGGTCCGGGAGTTGCGGCTTCCAGTCTGAAAAATGGGTGCCGATGAAATCGGTGAAGGTGTCGCCGGCTGAAAACGGCTCCGAGCCCAGCACATCGATCAGAAAGCCGATGGGCGTTTTGACGCCCAGGATCGCGTAGTCCTGAAGGGCGCGGATCATCCGGGAAATGGCCAGCTCTCTGGTTTCGGCGTGGACCACGAGCTTGGAGAGAATCGGATCGTATTCCACGGGAACCTCAAACCCGGCGTAGACCCCGCAGTCATTGCGGATTCCGGGGCCGGCGGGTTCCTGGAGGAACCGGATTTTTCCCGGCGACGGGAAGAAATTGTGTTCCGGGTCTTCGGCATAGATCCGGCATTCGATGGCATGTCCCCTGCCGGCAATGTCCTTCTGGGCCAGAGACAGGGGGGTGCCGGCGGCAATTTCGATCTGGTGCCTCACCAGATCGATGCCGGTGATCATTTCGGTGATGGGGTGCTCGACCTGGAGCCGGGTGTTGACTTCAAGGAAATAAAAGTTGTCGTCCGGATCCAGCAAAAACTCCACCGTGCCGGCATTGACGTATCCGGCGGCCCGGGCCGCGGCCACGGCCGCCTGTCCCATGGCCTCACGCAGTTCCGGAGTCAGGGCCGGGGAAGGGGTCTCCTCGATAATTTTCTGGTGCCGCCGCTGGATGGAGCATTCCCGCTCCAGCAGGTGGATGACATTGCCGTGCTGATCGGCGAGGATCTGGACTTCCACGTGCCGTGTTTTTTGAAGGTATTTTTCCAGGTAGATGGCGCCGTTTCCAAATGCGGCGGCCGCTTCCCGGGATGCCGACTCACAGGCTTCGGCCAGATCCTCAGGGGCGCTGACCACTCGCATTCCCTTGCCGCCGCCCCCGGCGGCCGCTTTGATGAGAACCGGGTAGCCGATGGTGCCGGCTGCTTCGGCCAGCGCTGCCGGATCGGGTTCAGCCTGGGACATTCCCGGTGTGACCGGTACTCCGCCCTGGATCATGATCTGCCGGGCCACGGTTTTGTCGCCCAGGTCCTGAATGACGTCGGCCGGCGGGCCGATGAAAACCAGCCCGTCTTCAGCGCAGCGCCGGGCGAACGCCGCGTTTTCAGCCAGAAAACCATAGCCGGGGTGGACGGCCTCGGCACCGGTCGATCGGGCGGCGGCAATGATCTTTTCGATATGAAGATAACTTTCCGCCGGATCCGCAGGCCCGAGACAGACCGCCTCGTCCGCATGGATTACGTGAAGGGCCGAACGGTCCACATCAGAGAAAACCGCCACGGTGGCGATGCCCATCTCCCGACAGGTCCGCATGATCCGCAGGGCGATTTCTCCCCGGTTTGCTATCAGTATCTTTTTAAACATTTTTGGGTCCTAATTGTTAGTTCCGGGTTCCGGGTTCCGAGTGCCGGGTTCCGAGTGCCGTGCTCGTGCTCAGCGCAGCGGTGCTCGTAATCGTAATCGGCAGAAGTCCCGGAGGAGAGTTTCGGGTTCCAGGTTCCTAATTAAACTTACGGAGGTAGGGGCACAGCGCGCTGTGCCCCTACGGGTTAAGATCTCCGGAAATGGTGGCATTTGAATTCAACCATCCACTATCCACCATCGACCATCGGCGGCCAACTCCAATGCGCCAACCCCGGGCACAACCGTTTCCGCAACCGCCCCCTTCCCATGGGCTGCAGGCCGCGCCTGGCCGCCTCTACATCCTGAACGTGCCGTAGCCGAATGCATCGTCGCGGATGGGAGCGTTCAGGGAGGCGGAGATGGCAAGGCCCAGTACGTCCCGGGTCTTGACCGGATCGAGAATGCCGTCGTCCCACAGGTTGGCGGTGCTGTAGTAGGCGTTTCCTTCCTTTTTCGCCGCCTTGACCACTGGTTCCTTGATCTGCTGGACCTGCTCCTCGGTAAGGGGCGGCATGCCGGCCTTGGCCAGCTTGTCATTCTGGAGGGTGATCAATACATCGGCTGCCTGCTCGCCGCCCATGACCCCGATCTGGGCGTTGGGCCACATCCACAAAAGGCGTGGAGAATAGGCCCGGCCGCACATGGCGTAGTTGCCGGCCCCGAACGAGGCGCCCACAATGACCGTGAATTTGGGGACCGTTGCGGTGGCCACCGCATTGACCATTTTGTGACCGTTTTTGGTGATACCCCCGCGCTCGTAATCCCGGCCGATGATAAAGCCGCTGATGTTCTGGAGGAACACCAGGGGGATTTTCCGCTTGTCGCACAGCTGGATGAACTGGGTCCCTTTCAGGGCGCACTCGGAGAACAGGATGCCGTTGTTGGCCAGGATGCCGACCGGATACCCGTGAATGTACGCCCAGCCGCAGACCAGAGTCGGCCCGTATAGTTCCTTGAATTCCAGAAATTCGCTCCGGTCCACCATGCGGGCAATGACCTCCCGGATGTCATACGGCTGGCTCAGGTCCCGGCTGACGATGCCGTAGATTTCCCTGGGGTCGTAAAGGGGTGGTTCAGGTTTCTGCATGGAGAGGCGAACCTTGTCGTTTGCCGGCAGGTTGCGGACAATTTTGCGCACCATGGCGATGGCCTCGGCATCATCTTCCACGTAATAGTCCGAGACCCCCGATTCGCTGCAGTGAAGATCGGCCCCGCCCAGCTCTTCGGCGGTCACCTCCTCGCCGGTGGCCGCCTTGACCAGGGGAGGGCCGCCCAGAAAGATGGCGCCGGTTTTTTTCACATGGACCACCTCGTCGGACATGGCCGGAACATAGGCGCCGCCGGCCGTGCACAGCCCCATCACGGCCGTGATCTGGGGGATTTTCATTTTGGACATGATCGCCTGGTTGTAGAACATTCGCCCGCCGTCGTCGACGTCGGGGAAAATCTCCGACTGGAGCGGCAGGTACGCGCCGGCCGAGTCAAGGAGGTTGATAACCGGCAGCCGGTTTTCCATGGCGATGGTCTGGCAGCGAAGGGATTTCTTGACGCTCATGGGGTAGCTGGCGCCCCCCTTGATGGTGGCGTCGTTGGCCGAGATGAGCACCTCTTTGCCTTCCACCACACCGATGCCGCACACCACGCCCGCCCCGTGAACCTTTCCGTCGTAAAGCCCTTTGGCCGCCAGGGGCGCAAGCTCCAGAAACGGCGTGTTTCGGTCCAGCAGCAACTCAAGTTTCCTGCGGGCCGGAAGCTTTTCCTGTTTGGCCAGGCGCTCCCGGACTTTTTCGGATCGCTCCTCCCGGGCTACCGTCAGCTCACCTTTCAAGTCGGCAACCAGCTCCTCCATGGCCTCGTAGTTTTTCCGGTATTCATCAGAGCCGGTATCGATTCGGGTTTCGATAACATCCATCTGGGTTTACCTCTCCCTCTCCATGGTCGATTTTGTTCTAGTATTGCTCGGTATTCGAATCAAGTTCAAAATTTATGGAATGATTCGAAATTAAAGTCAACATATAATTTTGAACAATTGCTGTTTTCAGGCGGTTGAGGTTCCTGCAACGAAAGCTGGATCCGGTTCCAACGTGTGCGTGGATTGTAAATGCCGTTATTGGGAAATTATACAGCAGAGGTATTCGGGAGATTTGGTTGAACGCGATTGGGCCGAATTGGAGTTAAATTGGTGGGATGGAGATGGTAGAAATCGTTTTTTAATGGAGTCGGTTTTGTTTTTGCGGGTGGGGTTGCCGGCCTCATCGGCCAATGGGATGAAACCGGCAACCCCTCGGCATTCAGCGGGTGTCGTCGCGTTTGATACCGATAATGGAATACTCCCGCAGGCATGTTTCGAACTCTGAAATCCGCTGTTCTGAGTATCTGCCCCAAAGGGCGTATTCGGAATTCAGGGTGAACGACAGATGCGGAGTGACCACCACACCGCCATGATCCCGAGGGTGCATCGGAAACGTGTGATCCCGGCAATCAGCAGTGCCGTAATAATAATTCCCTTCCGAATTTTTCACTGTGGCATCGATTCCCGCGCGATAGACAGTAAAAACATCCGCAAGGGGAACCTCCGGCTGCCCGCCGCATCCCTCGCTGAGCCGTTCAGTTCGGGATATATCCCAGGTGCCGGCGGCATTATAGATGGTCAAGGTTACATGGTCGGTGTTTGAAACACCGCTGGCGTCGCCGGCGGTAAATGCGATGTTGTGCTGTCCCACCGGCATATCGTCAATACTGATTTCCAGGCCATCGCCGAGCTGGCCGTTCTGATCGGAAGACCAGGAAAGTGACTCGGTGTCGATCGGGCGGTCTCCACGGGAACATGCCGCGCCGACCAGTTCAACCACCGCGCATTCGGGACGGTATTCACCGTCGACAGGGCGAACGATGGATACTGTCGGTGAGGTGTCGGGCCGTGATGACGCCAGAAGTTGAAGGAGATAGAGCGCCTCCTCCGCTCCGGCCCGGGCATCGCCGTTCACATCGGCGCCTGAATCCATGTAATCCACTCTAATGCCTTCCGGAATTTCTCCTGCAATCGTCTGGACGGTCAATATCGCATCAACCAGAGTGATCGTATTGTCTCCGTTCATGTCTCCCATAAAGCCGTTGCATGGCGGCGGCTCGGAATAAGCCTGGAATTTTTCCCAGACGCCGCCGGCCTGGACGTAATGTAAAAAATCCCGGAGCGCGGGGTCAGTTGTGCTCAGGAGATTGTATCTAAAATCGCTCTGGCCACCCCTCAGCCGGATAAGATTCGTCATGCCCGTGGGAACGGCTCCGCTCAACCGGTTGTCGTTGAACCAGATCTGCTCGAGGTTCAACAGGTTTCCGATCGAATCGGGTATGGCGCCGGTCAATTGATTCCAGCTGACAAACAGCCACCTCAGGTTGGACAGGTAGCCGATTTCAGCCGGAAGGATGCCTGTGAGCCGGTTGGATGAAAGATTGAGGGTTTCAAGGTGTGTCAAGTTCCCCAGCTCCGCCGGCAAGCTGCCGGTCAACTGGTTTGCCGGAAGATTCAGATGCACGACATGGCTGTCGGTCGGATCGCAGGTCACTCCGAACCATATACATTCGCTCCCCAGCATGGAGAAGCCGTCTTCTGCCAGCGGGGTGGTTTTCCAGCCGTTGTTGGCTGACCAGCTGTCACCGTTGGTTTCGGTATACAGGGCGATTAGGGCGGCTCGCTCCACTGTGCTGATCGACATCGCCGGGTCAAGGGGGGAGGGAGGCAGCATGCAGACATCGGATTCCGGGTGGGGAAGGGTAAGTCCCATGACCCATTGAGCTTTTGTGCCGGGAACCTGCAGGGTGGCGGTGATTTCCGTATCAACCCACCAGGCGTATTTCCTGGCGTAAACAAGGTCGAAGTGGGCGATCCCGTCAGGGTTTGTGGTCACTTGTGCCGGCACGGCGCCAGCCGCTGGGGAAGGAGGTGTAAGTGTATTGTCCCTGTTCGCGTCTTCTCCCGGGTCGAGGATTCCGTTTCGGTTTTTGTCTTCACCGACATATTCCCCGGTGATTCGGGGAAGGCACGTGCCGCTATTCTCAACCCAGAAGCCGGTCCGGTAACCCGAAGGCGAGATGGTCAAGGCGAGATTTGTGCCGGCAATCGGCTGTCCGTCCCGGTCGGTCAGCCGGATCGACAGGGGCAGAGTATATTCCGAGTCGGAGGCTCCAATGGCTGCGGAGTCGCCGGACCAGGTCAGAATATATTCAGATGGCAAGGTATCGTCGATTACGATTCGAACGGAATCCGTTATTCCGATATCAAGCAAACTAGCCTCGATGACTATTCCTGAGCTGTCAGTTGGAAGTGCACCGGGAAAAAAAGAAGTCGTAGCTATGCCGGTTGCATCGGTACAACCCACTGGTGGAGAAACATACTCTCCTCCATTTACTGGTTGTAAGATTCTAAATCGTACTGGTGCATTGTGAATGCCGTTTCCAGCGGCATCCTGAACCGTTGCCGTCAGCGTAGTGCTATGAATCCTGTCTGCGGTCAGATTCGGCGGAATGACATCGGAATCTGACTGCAGCGTTAAATTGGCAGCCTTTTCGACAGGAGCGGTAAAGGATATCGTGATGCTGTCCCGTTTTTCGAAGGGGTTGTTCTTGTCGTACACGTCGATAACGGCCGATCCGGTCTCCGGGGAGCTGATGACCGTCCACACTTCGTTCTCTGATCCCACATGACCCATCTCCATAACACGATCGGCATCGAAATCGTCATACTGCCCCCAGGCACCGAAGGTGGAGCTGAAAACGATGCTGTCGAGGCCGGGATTTTTTACTGCTACGAACATCGCATTGGTGATCGACACCCTGGCGCCCATCGGTTCGTCGGTCAGCAGGTCTTTTCCCATCAGGGTCATTACCGAATCGGTAAGTTCGGAAATTGTAAAACCCCCGTTGTTGCCGGCGGATCCCCGGATTTGTATGCGATCGCCCGGCTTGAACCCATCGGCGAGAAAAGAACCCTCTTCCCGAATAACCGTATCCGGATTGGAATCGACAAAAGCGATTGTTGTTGAATCCGCTGTTATCGCGATGTCGTTTTTATTCATGACGATCCCGGTGCAATCGTCCCCGGAGGGTTCGATAATACTGAACTCCTCGTTTATTGAGTCGACGTGGTAGGATACTGTGGCGCTTGCACCGAGCGACTCGACCAGCAGGCGCGCGTCACCGGGTGATGTGCCGGTAACCGTGAGTTCGGCCTCACCGGTCGCATTGGTTCTTGTCGAGGTTTCGGAGAATGATATGATCGCATCGTGGCCGTCTGGCTCCATTGTGATTGAAACCGGTGCATTCGGTATGCGGGTCCCCCCGGCGTCTCTGACGGTAATCAGCAGGCTTGCCGTGTCTGTTCCCCCGATTTCAAGATGAGTCGTTGAACTGCTCGCGTTGAGGGATGTGCCGGTCATGGAAACTTCGACCTGCCATACGCCTAGTGCGTGAACAGACGCTTCAATGTTGACCATCTGATTTCGTTTATCCGTCGGACCTGAACTGAATGTTACGCTTGCGGTTCCATTTTCTCCGGTCACCACCGTTGATGCGCTGATGTGCCCCCCGGATGAGGAAAACGCTACCGGAACTCCCGGCATCGGGTTCCAGTCGACATCCAGCACCGTTGCTTCAATCCTGACGAAATCGGAATTGTCAGTTCTTACCGTGTCTCCGGACAGAGATAACGATAACGCGCCCGGGGCAGGGAGAAACTCGATCATTATCTCTTCGGTCGCCTCACCGGCGAAGGCCTGAACGATCGCCGGTCCGGGAGTCGTTGAGGCCGTCAGGGTTGCGATTGCCGCGCCGTTCACGGTCCTTGCGTATGGAGAGATATATCCGGATGTGGTGGTAAAATAAACGGTTGTGCCGTCCGGTACACCATTCTGGCTGCTATCCTGAACTGCTGCGGTGATCGTTGCCTGTTCAGTTGGCAACGCGTTGATTGTTGTGTCTGGACTGGTCAATGTAATGGATGCCGGTTGGAGGTCGAACAACGGCAGAGAGTTCGGGCATGCTCCGGATTCCGGATGCGGCAGGATAAAGTGACCAAGGGTTTGGGTTATTCCACCTTCAATCGCGGGATTCGCCGTGATTTCCGCTGTGATCCAGCCAGCATGTTTTTTAGGATATATCAGGTTGAAATCGATCACACCGTTCTCATCGGTTCCGGATGGAGCAGACAGGATCCCTGTCGCGTCAGGTGAAGGCGTCAGCCGGCCGTCGCCATTAATATCTTCTCCATCGTCGAGCACTTTATTCCTGTTGGCATCTTCACTGTCATATTCACCGATCACCACCGGGCTGCACGATCCACCTTCCTGCACCCAGTATCCTTCCCGGTAGCCTGCCGGCCGTATATCGAGGGAAACGCCGCTGTCAGCTGCGGGAGCGCCGGTTGGGTCTGTAATCCGGATGGAGAGGGGCAGGGTATATGTTGATTCATCATCAGCGGTCGAGGTCGGTCGCCCATGTTCCAAACTGATTTCATAGTCTACGATGCTTTGAAAATTCTCCCAGTCCCCGTTGATCTGTTTTTGGGCGAGAAAGGCTTTAACCGCATCACTGGAGGTATACAGCAGATTTCCCCTGAAATCACTCTGACCATCCAGCAAGTGAGTAAGGCTGGTGATTTCCGGGGGAACCGGTCCTTCTATCGTGTTGTTCTGGATCATGATTTTTTCGAGGTTGACCAGGTTGCCGATCTGTGCCGGCAGACTGCCGGAAAGCCCGTTCCCGGCCAGATCGATTCCCACGACGTGAGTGTCTGTCTCGTTGCAGATCACACCGTACCAGCTGCATTCGGTTCCCGTCATAGCAAAGCCGTCAACGTCCTGAGGCTGATCCTTCCAGCCGCTGTTTGTTGACCATTTGTCCCCATATGTACTGGTATACAGCGTTTTCAGGGCCGTACGTTCAATCAGCGAAATCGCATTAGTCGAGTTCAGCGGCGAGTGATACAACGTGCAAACATCAGATTGATCAAATGGCAGGGTGAATGACAAGCTGGTTCGGTGTTCAATGCCATGGTACATCATGGTTGCCGTGACTTCCGTCTCGATCCACAACGCATATTCTTTGGGGTAGATTAAATTGAAATTGGCGATCCCATATTCATTTGTAATCGCCTTCGCCGGGTCGGGAACGGCAATGGCGGCAGGGGGCGTCAGTTTGTTGTCCTGATTTACGTCCTCTCCGGGATCAAGAATGGAATTGCGGTTCTGATCTTCGGCGGGGAATTCTCCAGTGATAATGCTCGTGCAGGTACCGTCATTTTCGATCAAGTGACCGGTCCTGTAACGATTCGGCCAGGCATTCAGGATTATCTCTGCTCCTGCAATGGGATTATTTTTTTTGTCGGCCACTAAAACCGAAATGGGAAGAATGTATTCGGAGCCCGTATTGCCCGTAATAACATGGGGGCTGCTACCCATCACCATGCTCCCACAGGTACCTCCAATTACAACAGGGATCGAATCCTCAATGTCGGTATTCAGGACCTGAGCCCGTATGATCACCCCATCGCTGCTGGTAACAAGCGAACCGGAAGCAAAGGATGCCTGAACCTTGCCATAGATGTCGGTGTGTCCGATGGCTGGTGTCACGGATTCACCGCCGCCGGTGGGATTTTCGATGCTGAACGCGACCTGTGCGTTGCCCACGCCGTTTCCGGCCGCGTCACAGACTGTTGCCGTCAGCGTGGCCGTATGAATCGCTTCCGGAGTCAGATTCGGCGGAATAAGCATTGAATCGGCCTGCAGGGTGATTCGGGCCGCTTTTTCGATGGGAGCGGTGAAGGCAATGGTCATGGAGTCCCGGGTCTCGTAGTTATCCCCATCGAACACGGTGATCTCGGCAAGACCGGTTTCCGGCGAACTGATTGCCGCCCATACCTCCTTTTCAGCGCTTACGTTTTGCCAAAGGACCATATCATCTAAGGTGATATCATCATACCGGCCCCAGGCGCCGAGCGATGTGAGAAATACGATCCGGTCCAGCCCGGGGTTATTGACGGTTATAAACCGGGCGTTGGTAATGGAAATCCGGGCGCCTTTCGGCTCATCCGTGAGTTGATCCGCCTCCTGCAGGGTCATCACCCTGTCGGTGACCGTGGAAATTTCATGACCGCCGTTATTGCCGGCAGATCCACGGACTGAAATCCGGTCGCCCGGGTGGAATCCATCGGCAATAAAGGATCCTTTTGAACGGACAATCGTATCGGGGTTGGAATCGACAAAACTGATCGCCGTTGAATCCGCCGTGATGGCAATATCCTCTTTTGCCATCGTCAATGCCGTAATCTCATTTTCAGCAGGCTCGATAATCCTGAAAATTTCGCCCAGGTCATCGATATGATAAATTAAATATGTACTCGCTCCTGCGGCCTCGATGATGATCCTTGCCTCGCCGGAGGCTGTCCCGGAAACGGTAAATTCGGCAATCCCCAACGCGTTGGTTTTCACCGGTGACTCGGATATCCGGACGGCCCCGTTCGAGTAGTCAGAGTGCAGGTACACCGTAACCGGCATGTCGGCAATCGGCTCTTCTCCGGCATCCCTGACGGTGACAATCAGGGATGTGGTATCTGTTCCGTCATGGTCGCCGATTACGAGGGCACTCGTGGGGCTTTCCGCGCTGACAGTGGTTCCGGTAACCGCAACCTTCATCTCCCGGGTACTCAGGGCAGGGTTTGAAACGGAAATGGTGGCGATTCGGTTGTGTTTTTCTTCCGTGCCGGAGCTGAATTCCACCTGTGCTTGTCCATTTTCATCGGTAGCTCCTTCGCGGGCGCTCAGTTGCCCCGTTGTGCAGGAAAACGTCACCTGTATCCCTGGAACCGGTATCCGGTCAATGTCCAGCACCTGTGCCGTGACCGTGACAGAATCGGAATTGTCCGTTTTTACCGAAGGGCCGGAAATGGATAAGCTGAGCATGTGCGGGACCGGCTCGGCATGACTGGTGAATGTGAATACTACGAAGGAGATGAGGCAACAGACTACCGCTCGTATCATCATACCTCCAGGGTAATGTGCGTGTTGACAGCTCCATCGATTAACTTCAATTACCAGAGCCTGGTTTTTAAACCGGCTCTCAGGCAGGTGAAAACTGCTCAAATATCTACATTGGTGAATGGAACAAATACGGTATCGATTTTCAACTCATGAGCGAAAAAGTTACCGGGGTACCGCCTTCGTTCCGCCTGATCTTCCCGGCTGCTTCCAGGTACCGCAGGTGCGAGAGCGCCTCGCCGGTGGCAAACCACTTCTGGGCCACGGGAAACGCTTCCCAGTCCGGGGCATCCAGGTCCCAGGTCATTTGCGAGGCGACGGTGAAGGCGTGCTGCGGGCCGTTTTCCAGGATGGTCAGGATTTCATCCAGCCGCTGCCGATGGTGGGCTTTGAGCTCGTCGATCCGCGCTCGGTGGTCTTCAAACAGTCGGCGGTGGCCGGGCAGCACCAGGGAAACGTCCAGTCGGCGGACTTTGCCCAAACTCTCCAGGTAGTGGTGCAGGGGATTTTCTCCGTCGGACCAGCACTGGATGTTGGGGGTAATGTCGATAAGGATATGGTCTCCGGCGATGAGTAGCTTTTTGTCCGGCTCGTACAGGCACATGTGCCCCAGGGTGTGGCCGGGGGTCGAGACGCATCGGAACCGGTAGTCGCCCACGATCATGGGGTCGCCGTCTTTCAGCACGTTTATGGGCGGAATCCAGTCCGAGGCGAATCTGGCTCCCGGGTGCTGGTTCAGTGCCTCCCGGAGCTGGTGCTCGGGGAACCCGTTGGCCCCGGCGTAGGCGATCATGGGCTCGAACCCCTCCCAGGTTTCGATGATCTCCATATCCGGCCGGTTGAAGAACACCCGGCATCCGTCAACCGCCACACGGCCCACCAGACCGAAGTGGTCCGCATGCAGGTGGGTGATGAAGATATCGGTTTTTGACCGGTCGATGCCCAGTTCATCCAGGCCGGCGGTCATGGCTTCCAGACACTCGGTGCGGTTGAGGCCGGTGTCAATGATCAGGTTTCGGTCCGCCGAGCGGATAACATACGAGTTGAGGTATTTCAGGGGGCTGTCCGGCAGGGGGATCCGGATGCGGAACAGATCGGGGCGTATTTCTTCGGCCATTGCGTTGATCCTCGGATTGTCCGGTTCAAGAAATTGGTGGGCAATGCCCACCCTACGGATATTGTCTCTACCATAATATGGAGTTAATCAATATAGTGCTATATATGGTATTTATGTAGGGTGGGCATCGCCCACCAAATTGTAGTTGTGTGTTTTTTTCTTTCTTTTTCGCCACAACGCCTCATTGGATACTCTTTTCATTTTCATGGTTATGCACCCGGTTGGATCACTGACCAGCGGTCAGGATGCGTATCCCGGCGGTTTTCAGCAGGTCGCTTTTTTCTGCCAGGTTTTCCAGGCTGTGCCACTGGTGGAAACCGTTTGAGGATATATAATCGGTGAACGCCCGCTCCTCGCTGGCCCGGGTGCCGCCCATCAGGATGCAGGGGGCGGCCGGAAGCCGTCCTGCAAAAGGGTTAAGGGCGATCACCCCGGTATCGTCATGTTCCAGCCCGGTGACCGTTTCATCAATCCGGCGGCGAATGAAACCGGCCATTTCATGGACCTGGACCCCGATCAGTTGTTCCGGGAGGCGGTTCGGCCATCCGCTGCCCATGGTTTTTATCAGATCAAGGAACCCGTCTGTTGCCAGGAGGAGCCGGCAGCTGGCGGTGGGAACATCGAGGGGTGCCACCGGGCTTCCGGTTCGACTTCGTCCGGCAAAATTCATGTCTGCCCGGGTCCGGTACAGGATCGATCCGTCCCGGGTATCATAAAGGATCATCAGGCTGTCGCCGCCGTTTGCCAACCGTAGCGAGACGTTTAGGTCGGAGTGATGGATCCCCACACAGCTCAGCGTGGTTTTGTGAACATATTTCTGGCCGGCATAGGCTTTTTGAACGCCGGTCTGAAGTGAAGTTCCCGCGATGGCCCGTATCAGTCGTTTCAGCAGCAGTCGAGATGCCTCGGGGTGGCGCTCGCTGGCATCGGCCACGGCAAAGATGTTCCGGTTAAGGTCGATCAACAGACAGTCGCCGTTGCCGAATCCGCTGCGGATCTTGTCGGTGCCGGTAATCAGACAGGCACTGAGAATCCCGGGGATTTTGATGGATCGGTTGGCAGGGTGAAGCATAACTGAGTTCAAAGTTTCGAGTTCCATGTTCCGAGTTCCGGGTTCCGAGTTTCAGAATCCGTGCTCGTGCTCAGCGCAGCGGTGCTCGTAATCGTAATCGCCAGGAGGTCCGCGGTGGTTGATGCACAGCGCGCTGTGCCCTTACAACGTTAGATTCTTGCCGAAATTATCTGAGAGCTTATCTCCCATTTTTGTTGTAAGCCATATAAATTCAGTGGATTCAGCAGTTCTGGTTTTAAATTTTGAATGAGTCTTGCCAATTTCGCAAAAAACAGAAAAGAAATGCCAGAGATCAAGTCGGCATGCAAACCCTTTTTGATCTCCGGCACTATATTCGGTGGACTACAAATTGTCGGAAGGATAATGAGAATCATCCATAATCCGGCTCAAAATGCATTTTTTCAGTCCGTAATCCTGAAGTAGAGAATGTCCTTTATGGTCCCTTTACGCTCTTCGGAAAAGACCGGTTCGACGCGGGCGCCGATTTTCACTTTGGCCTCATCGTCGATGTCGATGTAGTGCTGAAACAGGGTGTCGGCCCCGTCGAAGCGGATAAACCCGTAACCATAGGGGACCGGCTTCTGCTCCCCGGTTTCCGGATCGATGAATGCATAGCGAAGGATCGTGAAGGTGCCGATGGTTCCACCCGGTCCCACCTCGACAAACTCGTTCATCTCCACAAAGCACTCCCCGCATACCCGCCGCGGCGGGACAAAGACCTTGCCGCACGCCGGGCATTTTGTGCCCAGGATTCTCCGGTTGTCGCGCAGTTCCTGGAAGAATTTGCTGCCGTGGAGTCCCACGGCGTAATTGAAGGGCTGGCTCGCTTCGCCCGACTCAATGATGATATGTTCCATCTCAGCCATGGTACCTCCTAAAAATCCGGTTTTTCTTTTCCATGAAGCAGGATATCGGTCCACATGCAGCCGCCAAAGCCCGTTGAAATGGCAAGATTTACGTCCGGCACCTGCCGGTCGCCCGCCTTGCCCATGACCTGGAGGGCGGCCTCGGCGCACCGGATCAATCCCGTTGCGCCAATGGGGTTGCAGGCGATAACGCCGCCCGACGGATTGACAGGCAATTCGCCGCCCATGTCCGTGGCGCCGCTGTGTATGTACTCCGCCCCCTTGCCCCGTGGCACGATGCCCAGGTCCTCGATCCAGATGATGCCGGCAAACGAGTACGGCTGGTAAAGCTCGATGACATCGATTTCTTTCCGGGGTTCACGGATTCCGACTTTGGCATAGATTTCCCGGGACGCTTCGGCGATGGAGTCGAGCTCGCCCCAGTTCACATCGCCCAGGTAGGTGTACTTGTGCCGGTTGGCCGTGGCCCAGATCCAATCCGGGGTGCCGGTAATGGTTTCGGCAACGTCTTCCGAGGCCATGATCACGGCGCAGGCCCCGTCGGTTCTGGGGCACACATCAAGCAGATGGATCGGATCGGCCAGCATGGGCGATTCCAGGACCTCTTCGATGGTCACTTCCTTTCGAAGCTGGGCATGGGGGTTGTTGCAGGCATGCTTTCTGTCTCGCACCGACACCCGGGCGCCGTCGATCTCCGTGGCGCCGTATTTGGCCATGTACGCCTGGGCCTCGGCGGCCAGCCCGGAGATGGCCCCGGCAAAAACCAAGCGGTCCCAGATCGGGTCAAAGGCCGTTGTAATGGCGCCGGTGGTGTCGGATTCCGAGTTCTTCTCCCAGCCGATGATCAGCACCTTTTCGAACATGCCCGATGCGACCATATGATACCCGCCGATGGCCAGAGTGCTTCCCGTGGTGCCGCCGGTGGTGAGTTTGATAATCGGCTTCATGGTGCCGCCCGAACCGTCCACGCTCCAGCAGTCCACATAGTTGATGCCTTCAAAGTGATCCATGTTGCCGATGACGATGGCATCGATATCCCCTATGGTCAGCTCCGCATCGGTCAGGGCCCGCTGAACGGCTTCGTTGATCAGCTCCTGCCCGTTGACGTCCGGGCGATGGCTTTTGTGGTAGGTCTGCCCGGTTCCGACGATTGCAACGCGTTTTTTTCCCATTGGTTTCCTCCTACTTTTCCAGCACCCACACGCAGTGGGATTGACCGCAGAGTCCGTTTGCGCCGTGTGCCACTCCCCGGCGGGCACCGGCGATCTGGCAGGCACCGGCATCGCCCCTGAGCTGTTTGACGATTTCGGCCATGCGGATCAGCCCGGCGGCAATCACCGGATGACCGCTGAGCAGCCCGCCGGACGGGTTGACCGGAAGGGTTCCGTTGCGGTCGAACTCGCCGTTTTCCAGTTTTTTCCCTGCCTGAGCATCTTCGCAAAATCCCATGGCCTCGAGCCACATGAGTTCCTGGTAGGTAAAGGCATCGTAGAGCTCGACCACGTCGATATCATCTGCCGGACGTTCGATTCCCGCCATGTCAAAGGCCTTTTTTGCCGCCTGGGTCAAGGCCGGCGCCCTGGACAGATCCCGGTCGCCAAGGAAAAAAGCGTCCGAGCAGAATGCCGCTCCCTTGATCCAGACCGGCGCCTCGCGGCATCCGGCGGCCCGCTCTTCATTGGCGATGATAACCGCGCAGCAGGCGTCGGAGACCGGTGAGCAGTCGAGTTTGTGCAGGGGGTCGGCGATCATTTCCGAATCGAGCACGTCATTTACCGTAAGTGTCATGGGAAGCTGGGCCAGGGGGTTCTGACAGGCATTTCCATGGTTTTTTACTGACACCCGGGCCAGTTGCTCGGCCGTGGTGCCGGTTCGACTCATGTAGGCATTTGCCTGGAGGGCGCATGCGGTGATCATGTCCATTCCCAGTGCCCGGTCATAGATCGGGTCAAAGGCGGCGTTGGTAATCAGGCTGGAGATACTCTCCGAGCCTTTGCTGTGGGCCGTGACCAGGGTGGTGCCGTAGGAGCCGGAGAGTACCCGGGTCAGACCGTAAAACGCACCGAACGCGCCGTCGCCTTCCACGCAGGAAACATTCTTGCTCCGGGCACCGCTGGCGTCGCTCACCGCCATGCAGGAAATGGTGCGACCATCCCAGAAGTCGTTTGAGGTCGTGACGATGTTGTCAATGTCGTTGAGGGTCATCCCCGCGTCTTCCAACGCCTTGTTTACCGCTTCCCATGCCATGTCAGCGAAGGTGTCGGTCGCTTTATTGGCCTCGACCGCTGTCATGCCTACGCCGATAATTGCTGCTTTATCCATGAATTCACTCCTTTGACTGTCAGATCACACCGGACTGAAACAGGCGATATCCCCGATGGTTCCGTTTCGCTCCTCGGCAAACCGTGCCCGGACGCGCATGCCGATGTGGACTGCTTCAGGAGTCACCTCATCCAGGTAGTGCAGCAGGGCCGTGTCGGCGCCGTCGAGCTTGATGAGGCCGAATATCACCGGTGCCGGTTTGGGCAGGGCCGCCAGCTGGCGGCGGGCGATGGTGAAGGATTGAAGGGTGCCCTCCGGGGCGACCTCCACCCAGTCTGTATTTTCGGAAAAGCAGGTGGGGCAGGTCTTCCGCGGCGGGACAAACACGCGATTGCAACTGCGGCAGGACGTGCCCATGATTTTCTTCTCATCTCTCAGCGCCACGAAGAATTTTCCGGCGGTGTCGCCGGCCCACCACGAGT
>ENA-ORCT01000166-ORCT01000166.1-marine-metagenome-genome-assembly--contig:-NODE-166-length-36926-cov-3.401856_pt1 | contig 36926 bp, 35 predicted proteins | sample MGYA00248632_ERZ508511 | MGnify/ENA primary metagenome ERZ508511 (study PRJEB26182, sample SAMN06268839) | marine metagenome | isolation source: Tt an P1-techrep anaerobic enrichment on pine from sediment...
GAAGATGCCCGACACCATCGGCCCAACCAGCCGATCCAAGGCCTGTTGACCGAGCCGGCGCCGGCAGAAATCGGCCAGGCTCTCATCACATTCATCTCGCCGGGGCGGCAAAGTTATTTCCGCCGCCATGCGCAATTTTCCCGACCAGGGAATCAGCCCGGAACGAAAAAAAGCCGCAGCATTTTCCGGAACCCGGTGCAGCTGCTCACCGGCATAGATAAAACGCCGGCGAGCATTGTCGTTTGAGCGCAGCAGTTCTTCATCGAGTTGCAGTTGCCGGCAGAGACCGAGAGTTTCCGGCTTGCCATCGAGAAAACCGTTGGGGCCCCATTCGCAAAGGTAGCCGTTCTCGCTGTGCAGACTGCGGATTTTGCCGCCAACCTGGCGCTCTTCTTCAAGCACTGTCAGGGACAGCTGCCTTCCGACGGCGCGGGCTTCCTGTTGCAGGAAAAAAGCTGTGGCCAGGCCGGAAATACCTGCCCCAATGACGACCACCTGCATAACTGAACCACCTTTTCGAAAGAAACTTGTCGACCGCTCATTATGACAATAAACGGGCCTCCATGCAACGTTGCCGCCGACCGGTGCCAAAAGCCGGGTGATGAGAGCTGTTGCGAGGCCCCTTGACGTTGCGCTGGTCGCTATCTATATTGTCAGGGCATTTCATTTCCACAACCGGGAGACACCATGGGCAAAGATTACTACGCTACTCTCGGCGTTGCCAAAGACGCCGATAACGATACCATCAAAAAGGCCTACCGCAAACTGGCCCTCAAACACCACCCGGACAAAAACCCGGACGACAAGCAGGCCGAAGAGAAGTTCAAGGAGATCACCGAAGCCTATGCGGTCCTGTCCGACCCAGACAAACGTCGTCAGTACGACCAGTTTGGCGACAGCGGTTTCCACCAGCGCTTCTCCCAGGAGGATATCTACCGCAATTTCGATATGGGCGATATCTTTCGTGAATTCGGTCTCGGCGGTGAGGACATCTTCGGTCGCCTGTTTGGCGGCGCTGGAGGCCGCGCTGGCTTTTTCGGTGGCAGACCGCAGGCGGTGAAGGGCCAGGATTATGTCATGCACCTGAACGTCCCCTTCCGCCTGGCGGTAGAAGGGGGTAAAAAACGCGTCGACTATCGCAGTGAACAGGGCGTTGAGAACCTGCAGGTCACTATTCCCGCGGGCATCGAATCGGGACAGAAACTGCGCGTGGCCGGCAAGGGCGGCCCCAGCCCGGCCGGCGGTCCGCCCGGCGATCTCTTTCTCGAAATCAAGGTTTCCTCCGACCCCACCTATACGCGCGAAGGCCGGGATCTGCAGGTCAAGGTGCGCATTCCCTTCAGCGGCGCCTGCCTCGGTACCTCAGCCGAGGTTCCGACCCTGCGGGGCAAAAAACGGATCAAGGTACCGGCGGGCATGCAAAGCGGCGGCAAAATCCGCCTCAAAGGTTACGGCGTTCCTGCCACCAATGGCCATGCCACCGGCGACCTCTATGCGCTCATCGAGGTGGAGGTCCCCAACCAGCTCAACGTCGAGCAAAAAGCCCTGCTCAAAGAATTGCAGAAGGCCGGCCTGTAGCCCTATCTTTTCATCTTCGTTCATGCAAAAAGCCTCTCCATGGAGAGGCTTTTTTGTTGGGGTGGCAGTTGGCATTTCAACAACACAGACTCAAATGATGTCTGGCCAATTCCGCCAACGCTTCGATAAAATCGTCGTGGTCGTTTAAAGACGGACTGCGAACCAGTTGCCGAAGGCCGCGCTGCAATGCTTCCGCGCGCAATTCGATGTCGATCTCGTAGAGGGTTTCGACGTGATCGGAAACAAAAGACACGGGAACAACCAGCACTTCGTTACGACCGGTTTTGGCGAACTTGTCCAACAGGGCGGTCAATGCCGGTCCGGTCCAGCGAACCGGGCCGCTGCGGCTCTGAAAGCCGAGGTGCCATTCCCGTTCCGGGAACCGCTGTACCAGGCTGCTTACCGTGGCCAGCACCTGCCCGAGGTAGGGATCGCCACGATCTACGACCTTCTGCGGCATGGCGTGGGCGGAGAAGAGCAGCGGAACCTCCCCCCTTCGCTCGGCCGGAAACTGTTGCAGACCTTCGTCGATGCGCGCCGCCAGGGCATCGAGATAAGCGGGCCAATCGTACCATTGGGGAATGACCGCATAGGCCAACTCGGGAAAGAGAGTCGCGGCAGCCTGCTGAAAGTCGGCGATGCTGCTGCCACTGGTGGCTTCGGCATACTGTGGATAGAGCGGCAATACCAACGCCTGTTCGATACCGTCGTTGCGAATTTGCCACAACACCTCTTGAGACCTTGGTGCCGTGTAGCGCATCAGCACATAGGTTTGCCAGCTTGTCCCAAGCCTGCTTTGCAGAGCTCTTGCCTGGCGCTCGCTCCAGTCCAGCAACGGAGATTTACCGCCGATCTGCCGGTAATGTTCGCGGCTTTTGGGAGCGCGGCGGCGCGAAATCAGGCGGGCCAGCGGCTTTTGCAGCAGCGGCCCGCCGGGCAACCGGATCAGATGCCGGTCGCAGAACAGCCGGTAAAGATAGGCTTCCACCTCATCCAGGTTTTCGGGGCCGCCCATATTGAGCAGCACCAGAGCGGTTTTACGATCGGATCGTAAACTGCCGTTCCCCAAAGAACTGTCCGCGGCGTGATGCATCATTACCTCGCCTGGCAGCTCAGGCGGTGCACGCAGTCGACCAGGAAGTGAGCCTTTTCCGGATCGACGGTCGGTAGAATACCGTGACCGAGATTGAAGATATGGCCGGGGCGACCGTTGTTTTCATCAAGAATACGCTGCACCTGGCGCTCGATGACCGACTCCGGAGCAAACAGCAGGGCCGGGTCGAGGTTGCCCTGCACCGCCGTGCCCGGGCCCAGCTCATCGCGAGCCCTCCCCAAGGAAACGCACCAGTCGAGACCGAGGACCTGGCCGCCTGCCTGGCGCACAGTATCGAGCATGGCGCCGGCGCCTTTGACAAAATGGATGATCGGAACCCCACGTCCTTCGAGGGCGGAAATCAGGCGGCGGCTGTAGGGAAGAACATAGGATTGATAATCGCTGGGAGACAGGATGCCGCCCCAGGTATCGAAAATCTGGATGGCCTCGGCGCCGGCATCGATTTGCCCGGACAAGTAGCGGCAGCTGGTTTCGGTTATCTTGTCCATCAGCTGCGCATAGAGGTCCGGGGCCTCATACATAAGCCGCTTCAGGGTTGCGAAGTCCTTGCTGCCGCGCCCTTCGACCATGTAACAGGCCAGGGTAAAGGGCGCGCCGCCAAATCCGATCAGCGGCACCCGTCCTTCGAGCTCGCGCCGTAGCAGGCGAATGGTGTCATAGACGAAGGACACCTCTTCCTCAACTTCTGGAATGCGCAGAGCCCCGACCGCACGGGCATCGCGTACCGGTTCGCTGAACACCGGACCGGGCTCGTAGCGCAACTCCAGGCCCATGGCTTCGAGAGGGATGAGGATGTCGGAAAAAAGGATCGCTGCATCGACCCCGAGCAGATCGATCGGTTGAATGGTCACCTCGGTCGCCAACTGCGGATTCTTGCACAGTTCGAGAAAAGTGACCTTGGAACGAATGGCCATGTACTGAGGAAGGTAACGACCGGCCTGGCGCATCAACCAGATCGGAGTACGGGAGGTCGGTCGCCCCCAGCAGGCTTCAATAAAATCGTAATGCATGCTCATCGCGAAAAAATCCCTAGGATTGTTTGTCCCCCCAGCCCGGCGGCTGATAGTTGCAAAAGGGCTCCTCGGCCAGATAATCGCCATAGACGGCGTCGGCCCGCGCCCGGCAGCCGCCGCAGACCCGAAGGTATTCGCACACGCCGCACTTGCCGCGATAGCAGCTGAAGTCGCGTAACTCTTTCAACAACGGCGCATTGAACCAGAGGTCCTTGAAAGACTGCTCGCGGACATTGCCGGCAACGGTCGGAAAATAAGAGCAGGGTTTCAGATTCCCGTGGGCATCGATCAGACAAATGCTCTGTCCGGCCAGGCAACCCTTGCCGCCGCCGGTGGAAAAAGACAGGCTGCGCCGCTCGTAACTGACTCCGGATGCGCGTGCAAGCTGCGGGGCAATGCGGTAGTAATGAGGAGCGCAGGTCGGGCGCATGAGAATCTCATCTTCCTGCCGTTCCTGGTGAAAATGCCAAGCCAGAATCTCTTCGTAGTCCTCGGGGGAAATCAGCTCGTCGAGGATCTCCTGGCCGCGCCCGGTCGGCACGATCATGAACAGGTACCAGGCCACCGCCCCCAATTCTTTGGCCAGCTGGAATGTAGCGGCTATATCGGCCTGGTTGCGGCGGGTAAAGGAGGAGTTAATCAGAAACTTGATGCCGTTGCGCCGCAGGGTGTGAGCGGCTTTTATCGTGGCATCGAAGGCACCGGCACACTGCCGGAAATCGTCGTGAAGTTCGGCCCGTGAACCGTCAAGAGAGAGTGAGACCATGCGAATGCCACAATCGATCATGCGCCGGCAGACCTCATCGTCCACCAGCGTGCCGTTGGTCGCCAGACACATGCGCAGGCCCTGCTCGGTGCCGTAGCGGGCGATATCAAAAAGATCGTTGCGTAGCAGCGGTTCGCCGCCGGACAGTACCAGCACCGGCTTGGCAACCTGGCAGATGTCGTCGATGAGCCGAAACGCCTCAGTCGTGGTAAAATCCCCCTCGGCGGCGTCCATGTCGGCAGAACAACGACAGTGCACGCAGTGCAGGTTACAGCGACGGGTAACTTCCCAGGCGATCCACTTCGGCAAAAAAGGCTGTGGCTCGGAGCTCATGGCTCTCCCTTGCGAGGAATAAATGACAAGCTATCTTACCCATATTCCAGCCCTTCTACAAGGGCGGGGTCACAACAAAAAAAGGCGGATCAAACGATCCGCCTTCTCATCATTGCTTCGGGTGTATGAAAAATTAACCGTTACTTACCAGCTTGGGCAGCTCCAGGGCAGAGTCGAACAGTTCGTCAAAAATCGCCGCCACCGTGGTAATGCGGTCGGCCTTCCAGGCGTTGCTGCCACAAAAAACCAGGCCGTTGACCACATCGCCTCGCTGGGCACGATCTAACGCCTGAACGATGCAGAACCGCTCGCCACTCTCTTTGTAGGTGCATTTATGGAGACAGTTGCTCGGACAACGCAAACCGTCCGCCAGCTGCCCCTGGCGAATCTGTTCGAAGTGGGTGGTGATGGCTCGTCCGGGCAGACCGGCAGGGCTCATGATCAGTCCGATATCCTCCTGACGGCAGTCGAGGTAAGCCTGCTTGTAGGCTTGATCCGCATCGCACTCTTCGGTGCAGACAAAGCGACTGGCCATCTGCACGGCATCGGCCCCTTCGGCCAAGGCCCGCTCCACATCGGCGCGATCCCAGATGCCGCCTGCGGCAATGACCGGCACGTCGGCCTGCCAGGTTTCTCGAAAATATTCCTTGACCGCCCGCACCGTAGCGTATTGATCGTACTGGCCGGTACCGATCTTCTCCGGTTTTTCGCCGAGATGACCACCGGCGGTATCGGGATCTTCGACCACCACCGCATCGGGCAGACGACCGTAATTTTTGTGCCACTTGCGGGCGATCAGCTCGGCAGCACGGCTCGAAGAAACAATGGGAATCAAAGCTACATCGGGAAAACGTTCGCTGGTCAGGCCCGGCAACTGCATGGGCAGACCGGCACCGCTGACGATAAACTTCGCCCCGGCTTCGCAGGCCGCGACTACCATCTCCTCGTAATTGGTCACGGCCACCATACAATTGACGCCAATCACCCCCTGGGGAGCTATGGCATAGGCCTTGCGGATTTCGTCCCGAAAAGCCAGAGGATCGGCCTTGGCCAGATTGCGACCGTTGAAATGCCGGCTGTTGACGCCGATACCAGCTGCGGCCACGGTACCAAAACCACCGCAGCGGGCGACATGCCCGGCCAGGCTGCCGGCAGAGATACGGACCCCCATGCCTCCAAGCACCAGGGGATAGGGACTGCTATGACGACCGATGGTAAGACGCTGATTCACAATTTAATCCTGAAAATCGAAGGGTTGTCGAAGACAAAAAACCACGCACTAGCATGGCAGACAGAAAAATTGTAACACCTGGTTGTCAAAGCAAATGTAATAGTTGTGTAAAATAAGGTGTATTGAATTGTCAAAAAGCCTTGTCCCACCTGAAACAGAGTGGTAAGAAAACCCTATGAAACTCTTCCGCCGTCTCGTCAATCCCATCATGGCCTTTATCGGCATCCAGCTAGCCTGGGTACTGGTGGTCATTTTCTGGATTTCCTGGTTTTTGCGCAATAACCGAAAGCTGCGCGACCTGGCTGAGAAATACGGACCCGAACTGCCCCAGAGCGGTCTCGACTGGCTGGTATTGACCGAAGGACTGGTTCTGCTTATCGCAATTCTGGTCGGCGTCTACGTCATCTTTCTCTATTGGCGGCGCCAGACCTCCCTGGCTCGGGAACAACGTAATTTCATCTCCCAGGTAAGCCACGAATTCAAATCGCCGCTGGCCTCCCTGCAACTGCACCTGGAAACGATTCGCCTTCGCAAGCCCGAACCGGAACAGCTGGACTCTTTTCTGCAAACGATGCTCGACGATACCGTCCGTCTACGCGGTCTGGTCGACAATCTGCTCGATGCCAGCCGCCTGGAGCAGAAGCGCATTCGCCTCGACCTGAAGCCTGAGAATCTGTCGCAACTGATAAGCGAATATTTTCGTCAGAAGGCCCCTGCCCTGCCGGAAAAAGCTAAGTTGAGTCTGGATCTGGCGCCTGACATTCATGCCCTCATAGACTGCTCGGCCATGCAGATGGTGTTACGGAATCTGCTGGAAAACGCCCTGCTCTATTCCGAAGGTCCGCCGGTGATCCGCGTCAGCCTCAAAGCGGAGGGAAATAAATGCCATCTCAGCTTTGCCGACCAGGGCCGTGGCATCGCCGACAAGGACCGGAAAAAGGTCTTTCGCATGTTCTACCGGGTACGCAAAAGCGATGAAACCATTCGCGGCTCGGGTCTAGGCCTGTTCATTGTCAAGGCCGTTATCTGGCGTCACAAAGGAAAAGTCTGGCTGGAGAGCAGGGGCCTGGGCCATGGCACTACCTTCCACATACTGTTGCCGCGAATCGCATCCGAAAGCGGAGATCGTCATGACTGAGCCCTATATCCTGCTGGTCGAGGACGAACTGCATATCGCCCAGGGCCTGAAATTCAACCTGGAAATGGAAGGTTTTGTCGTTTACCACGTCACTACCGGCGAACAAGCCCTGGACAAAAGGCCCTGGTCGGGATGCTGCCTGGTCATCCTCGACCGAATGCTGCCCGGCATGGATGGGCTCGAGGTTTGCCGTGCCATTCGCCAGAAAAACGCCCAGTTGCCGGTCCTGATGCTGACGGCCATGGACAAGGAGCAGGACCGCATTGCCGGGTTGACCGAAGGGGCCGACGACTACCTGACAAAACCCTTCAGCCTCGAGGAGTTTCTGCTGAGGGTCAAGGGGATCCTGCGCCGGGCCGGCTGGTATCGTCCGGAGGCAGCCAACAAGGATTGCTACCGTTTTTCCGCAAACCGGGTCTACCTGCACCAGCAGCGAGCGGTCACCGAGCAACAGGAAATCGATCTTACGGAACTCGAAACCCGCATGCTTGAGGTCTTTTTCCGCCACGAAGGTGAAGTTCTTTCCCGCGCGGAACTGCTTGAATCGGTTTGGGGGGTCGCTCCGGACACGGAGACCCGCACACTGGATAACTTCATCGTCCGCCTGCGCAAATATTTTGAAAAGCGCCCCGGCCGTCCGCAACACTTCCTAACCGTGCGCGGCCGGGGCTATCGTTTTATTCGACATCCTGAAGACTGACATTTTTGCCCAAACGACAAAAGGGGGAGCCTTGCGGCATCCCCCTTTTGTCGTTTAAAATTCTTCTTTCCAGCGGATCAGCCGAGAATTTCCTTGCGGAAAGCTTCAATGCCCATCTCGTCGATAAACTTGCCGATCCGGCCCCGCTTGTTGAGCTTTTTAAACCACTCGACAACCTTGTCCAGAATCTCCATGGCTTCTTCGTCACTGGGGATGTGCTCGGCCAGCTTGACCGAGAGACGCGGCATACCGCCGCCGTTACCGCCGACCATGACGTTCCAGCCCTTCGGCGTACCGATCAGGCTCACATCTTTGATGCAGGCTTCGGCACAATCGTTGGCACAGCCGGAGACGCCCATCTTGAATTTCCACGGCAGTTCCATGCCGTGGTATTTTTCGTCGAGCTGCATGCCGACGCCGACGGAATCCTGCTGACCGCGTTTACAGAAGGTAGTCCCCGGACAAATTTTTACCGAGCGCACACAGAGACCGATAGCGTGGCCCGGCTTCTCGCCCAATGCTTCCCAGACATCATCGAGCTTTTCCTCGGCCAGGCCGACGATGGCGATACGCTGGGCGCTGGTAATCTTGAGCACCTGGGCATCAAAACGTTCGGCCACGTCGGCAATCTTGCGCAGGATCGCAGGCGAAGTAACACCACCGGGAATATGCGGAGCAACGGCATAGGTTTCCTTATCCCGCTGAACGATGGCACCTTTTTCCAGAATGTCTTTTTTCATGGCTGATTTTCTCCTAAGAAAGCATAAATACAACGATACAGATCAACAAACTTAAACCATTAGGCAGAACAGCTCATACGATAACTCAGTTTTTATCCCTTGGCCAGCAAGTTGTCAACCGTCGCAAACAGATCATCAAGTTTGAATGGCTTGACCAGGTAGTCTAAAACCCCCATAGATGCAGCTCGGTCGCGTTCGGATTGCTGGTCTTTGGCAGTCAAAATCATAAATGGACACAGCTTGTCAGCGGCATTTTTCTGCAGATATTCAATGGTCTCAAAACCGTCCATGCCGCCAGGCATCATGAGATCCACGATCATCAGATCGAAACGCTGCTCCTGGGCCATCTGTACGGCCCGTTCACCACTTTCCGCCTGAAAGATCTGCCGCTCGTCGCTGCGCAGACTGATCTCAAGCAGTTGCCGAATTATTTCCTGATCGTCGACGATAAGTATCTTTTTCACCTTGGTCACCTTTACCCCAAAAACTCATCCTCCGCCTTCAATACCCTGCTGGCAGGGTAAAATGAACTATTGTCCCCTCACCGAGACAACTCTCCACCCAGATCCGGCCACCGTGAGCTTTGATGATTTCCTGGACGATATTCATTCCGAGCCCCACCCCTTCAATAGCCGAATTGGAGGTATCCGCACGGTAAAATTTGTCAAATATCCGCTGCACCTGGTCGTCGCTCATGCCGATCCCCTGGTCAGCAATCGACATCTGAAAAGCATCTTCATTGCGCTGGCCTGTAATCCGCACCAGACCACCGCGCGGGGAGTATTTCACCGCGTTGCTGAGCACATTTTCCAGCACCTGCAGCAGCTTGGCCCGATCGCCGTGAACCACCGACTCATCCGGCGCAAGGGCCACCTGGAACCGATGACCGTCATGATTCCAGGAGAAATGCGACGTTGCCTGAGTTACCAGGGTTGCCAGATCGCAAGGCGCTTTCTGCAACACGAAACCGAGCCCAGACTCAATACGGGCCAGGTCGAGCAGGTCGTTAACGATGCGGGCCAAGGTCTCGGATTGTTCATTGATGATGGTCAGCATGGAGAGCCGCTGGGCCTCCTCCAGCTCTGGACGCGTCAGCAGAATCTCGCAAAAACCCCGAATGGACGTCAGGGGAGTGCGCAACTCATGGGCAGCGGTAGTGATGAACTCGGTTTTCATGAAGTCGATTTCACGCTCCCGGCTCACGTCCCGCAAGGCGGTGATAACCCCCCCCTGTTGATCATCCCGGTCATGAATAACCGACATTTGCGCCTGAACCGCCCGCAACCTTCTGCCCTGTCGATCGTCCAACTCGAATTCGAAACGGCCGTCCGTATCACCGCATTGCAGGGCATTGCGCAACTCTTCGGGCAACAGGGACGACACATAAGGATCGGTAATGGACCGATTGACAACCTGTTCAAAGGAAACGCCGAGCAACTCTTCTGCCGAAGGATTCATGAGCACGATACGCTGGCGAACATCGGTAACGATCAGGCCATCGCCAACGGACTTAAGGATGCAGGCGATCTTTGTCCGGGCCTCGCGCGCGGACAGCAGAGTCCTTTTCAGCTCGGCTTCTGCTTCTTTTCGGTCGGTGATGTTCTGCACCAGGCCGATACCGTACAGAGGCTGCCGCCGGTCATCAAATATCCAGGCACTGGTCACATGTCCCCAGACAACCTTGCCGTCCCTGCGAACAAAACGTTTCTCGTAGTCAAAAGCCTCGTAGGTGCCTTTACGGATATTGTCAAACCGTTCGCGGGTGACAACCTGATCTTCAGGGTGGGTCAGGTCAAAAACTGTCAACCGCTGGAGTTCTTCCCGGCGGTAACCGACAAAATCGCAAAACGCCGGATTGACCTGCAGGTACCGTCCCCCCAGGGTAAGGGTGTTCATCCCGGCATTGGCCTGCTCGAAGATAGAGCGAAACAGTTCTTCGCTCTCCCGCAAACGCCCATCGAGACGTTGGCAGCGAACCATGCTCAGCTTCAACCGCTCATTGACCTCCGTCAACTCCCGGGTACGCTGCTGAATCAAGGTCTCTAAAACGCCGTTCGACAAACCCCGACCGAGGCGCTCCTCTGCTTCCGAACGCTTTGGTCCGGTAGCGACCCTGTTGGGTACCGATTTTGTCGTCTTTGATCGCCTGCGCTCCAGTAGACGGCGCGCGCGATTCACCTTGGCTCGATTGTTCCGCATGGCCATTGCAGAAGCAAGTCCGCTCCTCTACAAAGAAAAACAGCGGCAGTTTCCCTGCCGACTGTCTCACTGCCCGATTTTACCCGTATACAGTTATACAAAAAGCTATTCTAGCGAACTATTTCATTAATGCAAGGAGCCAGATCTATTTTTTGCATCAATTCATTGTATTGCGCAGGGCAACTTTCTATAGTTTTATAAATATTCAGTTTTCCAGAAGCCGCACCCCTGCCAGGAGACCAGAACAATGACGCTCTTTCTGAATGAAAAAGACGTTCGACAAATACTGACCATGCCGCTGGCTGTTGCGGCGGTTGAAGAGGCGCTGCGCGAAGTCAGCCTTGGTCTGGCGGTGAACATTCCGCGCCAGCGGACCCGGATCAGCAAGGGGGCATTGCACATCCTGCAGGGCGCGATAGAGAGTCAGGGGATCATCGGCTACAAGGCCTACACCTCAACCAGGGAAGGCAACCGCTTTCTGCTCTATCTTTACGACAGCAACCACGGCCATCTGAGGGCGGTAATTGAAGCCGATTATCTGGGCATGATGCGTACCGGAGCCGCCAGCGGCGTCGCCAGCAAATGGCTGAGCCGCAAAAACGCATCCACAGTCGGGCTTTTCGGTTCGGGCTGGCAGGCCCAGGGCCAGCTCGAAGCCTTGTGCTGCGTCCGCCCGATCGCTCGGGCCAAGGTCATGGCCCGCAACCCGGAACGCCTTGCTGACTTTTGCCAAACCCAAAGCGAACGGCTCGGCATTGAGGTGGGGCCCTGCACAGACGCCGAGCAGGTGGTCCGGAACAGCGACATCGTCACCACCGTTACCACCGCCAGCGAACCGTTGATCCATTTCCCCTGGGTCGAAACCGGCACCCACCTCAATGCGGTCGGCAGCAACGCGCTGATTCGGCGCGAAATCGACGAAAAGACCATTCGCAGCTGCGACCTGGTTACGGTCGATGCCCGCGATGTCGCCGCCCGCGAATGCGGCGACCTGTTGCCGCTGATTGAAAAAGGGCGTCTCAACTGGCGGCAGGTGACAGAACTGGGGGACATCATCGCCGGACATGCCGACGGCCGAACTTCCGCCGAGCAGATCACTTTGTTTGAATCCCAGGGCATGGCAGTCCAGGACCTCATGGTCGGGGCCAAAATACTCGCTGCCGCTGAGCAAAGGGGCCTGGGACAAAGCCTGCCCTTTGGCGGCTGAACGAGCATCTCAGACGATCTCTCCTTAGAGCATATCGAGGGGATCGACGTCGATGGTCGCGGCCACCCCGGCCGGCACCTGGCCGCGCAAGGCGTTGAAGTGACTCAACAGACGCCGCAAGGGAGGACGGCTGGCGGCCTTGAGTAAAATCTGCCGCCGCCACTTGCCGCGCAGGCGACTCAACGGACAGGGAGCCGGTCCCAGCACTTCCACCGCTCCGTCTCCGGCCAGCTGCTGCCAACTGTTCGCCAACCCTTCAGCAGCAGCAATCACCCGCTGCTCGTCATTGCCCGCCAACAGGCAGTTGGCCAGATAACCAAAGGGCGGATAGCCCAGCACCTGGCGGTTGGCCAATTCCTCTTCGTAAAACGACCGATAATCGTGGCGGGCTGCACAGCTCAGTACGTAGTGGTCCGGATCGTAGGTCTGAATCAGTACCCGGCCGGGCTGCTCGCCACGGCCGGCCCGGCCCGCCACCTGGGTCAGCAGGGAAAAGGCCCGCTCGGCAGCCCGAAAATCGGGCAGATTGAGGGCGCTGTCGGCGTTGACCACGCCGACCAGGGTCACCCCGGGAAAATCGTGGCCCTTGGCCACCATCTGGGTGCCGACCAGCACGTCGATACGGCGGTTCGCCATGCCGTCGATCAACCGCTGATGGGCGCCTTTGCGCAGGGTGGTGTCGCGGTCCATACGGCCGATCACGGCGGTCGGCAACAGCTCGCCCAATTCCTCCTCCAAACGCTCGGTGCCGGCCCCTTCCGGAGCCAGCTGGCTGCCGTTGCAGGCCGGACAGAGATCGGGCGGCCGCAGAGAAAAATCGCAATAGTTGCAACGCAGTATTCGCTGCTGCTGATAATACGTCAGAGTGATTTCGCAATTGGGACAGCGCAGCGTTGCGCCGCAATCGACGCAGAGCAGAAAAGGCGCAAAACCGCGGCGGTTGAGCAGCAGCAGAGATTGTTCGCCCCGCTCCAGGTTTTCCTGCAGGGCCAGCCGCAGCGGCTCGGCCAGCACCCCCTCAGGCCGCTGCTGCGACAGATCGACCAGTACCACCGTCGGCATCGGCCGATCCATTACCCGATCGGCCAGAGGCAGGTAACCGGTCTGACCCTGCTGAGCACGGTAAAAGGTGGTCAACGCCGGGGTAGCGCTGCCCAGCAACACGACGGCACCGCACATCTGGCCTCGCAACAGGGCCAGGTCCCGGGCATGATAGCGAAACCCGTCCCCCTGTTTGTAGCTGCCCTCGTGTTCCTCATCCACGACGATGATTCCCAGCCCTGCCACAGGGGCAAAGACCGCGGACCGGGCGCCTATGACGATATCGGCCTCGCCGCGTGCCACCGCCCGCCAGGCATCGTAACGCTCGCCATCGGACAGTCCCGAATGAAGCACCGCCAGACGCGCACCGGCGGCGGCGAAACGGGCCCTAAAGCGCCCGACCAACTGGGGGGTGAGAGCGATTTCCGGCACCAGTACCAACGCCTTACGCCCACCAGTCAGAGCCTCCTGAACGGCACGCAGATAAACTTCGGTTTTACCGCTACCCGTGACCCCGTGCAACAGCAGCGGCTGAAAAGTGGCATCTTTCAGTGCTTTATCGATAGTCTGCAGGGCAGCCTGCTGGCTGGCCGCCGGTACTACCGGAATATCGGCAGCCGCTGGCATATCGGCAAAGGGATCCCGCCGCAGTTCCCTGCTCGTCTCTTCGACCATGCCCTGTTCCACCAGACGCCTGATGCTGTTGTAGACATTGCCGAACTGTTCTTTAAGGAGAGCCATGGCCGTAGCACCATGCTGCCGCAGATAATCGACGATGGCCCGCTGTTTCGCCCCCCGCGGCCGGTCGCTATCCGAAGCCAGAGCAAATATCCGTTCGGTAAGAATGGCCGGCCCCTGTACGGATCCGCTCAGCCCGGCCGGCAGAGCGGTACGTATCACCTCGCCGAGAGGATGGCAGTAATAATCCGCAGCCCACTCGAAAAAGGGCACCATCTGTTCATGAAACAACGGTTCCCGATCGAGCACCTCGGCCACGTCTTTGAGACCCTCAACAGGCTGCTCGGCAAAGCCGAGCAGATAACCGACCACCTGGCGTCGTCCGAGGGGAACACGCAACCGAACACCGACCTGAGCCTGGTGCTGCAACGACTCGGGAATGCGATAGGAAAGGGCTTTGGGCAAAGGGGCGGCAACGGCCACCCGTGCAATCAGATCAGACAAGTACGATGTCCCCGGTGCCGAAGTGGCACGAAAAGTTAGAATTTCCTGTTTGCCCCGCGACCGCCTGCCGGCCGCTCGAAAAGTCGAAAAGTTGTTACCTTCACACAGTGCATGCTATAGTTCCGGCAACCTCTTTTGCTTCCAAATTGTTGCAGAAACCTCTTATTGGATAGCTTTGCGGGCTTTTTCACCGCCTGCCCAAAAACATCGCAAACCGTGAGCAAAACATCCCCTCAAAAAAACCGAAACGGTCTCTCCCGCCGCCGCTTTCTCGCCGCTGGGTGCGGCCTGGCCAGCGGCCTCTTTCTGGGCAAGGCCTGCTGGCAGGAGCCGCGAACGCCGGTGATGGAAAAACGGCAGCTGAGCATCGCAAAAATCCCCCCGGGACCAGGGCTGCGCATCGTCCATCTGTCAGACCTGCACTTGCGCTCCCTGCCGAATCACTTCGCCGCAGCGGCGGCAACGGTCAACCAGTTGCGCCCCGATCTTATCCTGCTGACGGGCGACTACCTCGATCAGGCCCGCCGCCTCGACGGGGCCATTAGTTTCATGCGGCTTCTGAAGGCTGACGGGGGAATTTTTGCCGTGCAGGGCAACTGGGAGTACTGGGCCCGTCTCGAAGGGGAGCCGCTCCGTCGTAAACTTGCCGCAGCGGGAGTCGAACTGCTTATCGACGAGCGTCGCGACCTGCTGATCCGCGGCATTCCGCTGTCGATTCTCGGCATCGACTATCCTTCGGCCTCCGACAGCCTGGAAAAAATTAAACGGACCGCACAGACCGATCGCCTGAATATCGTCCTGTCCCACGTGCCGGCCTTTGGCCATGACACCCTGGCCCCCCTGGCCGACCTCATTCTGAGCGGCCATACCCATGGCGGCCAGATTCGCCTGCCCGGAGTTCGGCCCCTCTACCTGCCACGCTTTTCGGCGCCGTTTGTTTCCGGCCTCTATCGGGTGACGACCAACCGCATCCCGCTCTATGTCAATCGCGGCCTGGGCACCAGCGTCTTGCCTTTGCGTTTTTTCTGCCCACCGGAAATCGCTCTGCTGCAGCTGCAGAGCCCGCCCGCAGGCCAACTCCCCTACTGAAAATCTCGCACCGGCAGCAACTGAGACGAAAACAATTTTCGCTTGCCTTGCGCGGGCCATAAATCCTGCCGGGAATTCATCAGGTGCTTTCGATAAAATGCCAGTCTATGGGTAAATACCACTTTTTATCGAAGGTTCGCAATTGTCAAAAGAGCCGCCCTGGTTTATGCTCGCCAAAGTCGACTGACGTTCACTTTGTCCCACCCCTAGTTTGGTTTTTCGGCCATGAGCCCAAATAGACTGTTTGCCTTTCTACTGCTTTTCCTGGCGACCAACTCAGCCTACGCCGCACCGACCGATCCCCAGCGTCCGTTGCAGATGCTCGGCTGCTATGCCTGCCATCGCTTGGACGGCGTGGGTGGTCAACTCGGACCGAACCTAACCGATATCGGCCAAGAGCTGACCGTCTTAGAACTGCGCCTCACTCTGGTGACTGGCCAAAAAACGGACAATACACAACACATGCCGCGCTACGACTACCTTCCCGAACAGGAGTTGCAGCAACTGCTTAATGTTCTGAAGCAGCGCTGAAAAAAGGGCTTTTGTTCGGACCAGCTAGGCGGTTGAATAATGCCGATTGCTATGCTAATTTGTCGGGCTTCGGTGGGCTCGGCACAGAAACGTGAACAACTTTGTATGAAAAAACAATTGTAAAGAGGTCTCCCCCTTCATGACCCAGCGCATGATCGAAATAACGTCTCCGACTTTCGTTCCGGAGCAACAACTCGGCGCCCCGGCCGATTTCGCCGCCCTGTTCGGCAACGACAACCCCCTGGCCCTGGAGATCGGCTGCGGCATCGGTGATTTCATGGTGCAATTGGCGGCACAGCAGCCGCAGCGCAATTTCCTCGCCATCGATATCTATAACAAGGGGTGTTACAAAACCTGCCGCCGCATCGATACCACAGGCCTGACCAATGTTCGGGTCATGCGCATCGAGGCCCGTCTGCTGCTGGAGCGCTATCTGACCATGGAGAGCCTGGCTGCGGTGTACATCAACTGCCCGGACCCCTGGCCAAAAAAGCGTCATCGGCGGCGGCGACTGGTCAACCGGGATTTCCTGCAGACCCTGCTGTATTACCTGCGCCCCGGGGGCGAACTCTTTTTCAGCACCGACTTCACCGATTACGCCGAACAAGTCGCGCCGCAACTGCTCGAACTGCCCGGCTATCAGAGCAGTCTCGCGCAACTACCCGCCCCTTTGCCCGACGACTATCCGCGGTCCAAATATATGCGTCGCTTTATCGAACAGGGACAGCCGATCCATTTTCTGCACAGCAGCAAGAAGGAATCCTGCCCCAGCGGCCCCCACTTGTTGGCGCCGGTGAGCCCCGGGTTTCGTACCTCTTGGAGCACCCTGCAACATGGCTGACTATCTGACCGAAAAATTCGCCGGTACCGGAGGCACCATCAAAGAATGCCCCGAGGACTTCCGCGTCGAAGAAATCCCCCTCTATCTGCCCTGCGGCGAAGGCGAACACCTCTATCTCGACATTGAAAAAAGAGGCCTGACCACTTTTGAGCTGGTGAACAAACTGGCCGGGGCCCTCGGCGCCAGAAAGCAGGATATGGGCTATGCCGGCCTCAAAGACGCCCAAGCCGTTACCCGCCAGACCATCTCGGTAACCGGCGTTCGTCCCGAACAGGCCATGGCCCTGCAGCTTGAGGGCGTCACGGTCCTGTCGGCCCGCTATCATCGCAACAAACTGCGCACCGGCCATCTGCAGGGCAACCGCTTTACCATTCGTCTCCGCGATGTCGCCCCCCAGGACCTGGAAAACGCCCAAGACATCCTGCATGTACTGCAGATGACCGGGGTGCCGAACTATTTCGGCGAACAGCGCTACGGCATCCTGGGAAACTCCCACCTGGTGGGCAAGGCGATTCTCAACGAAGATTACGAGGAAGCAATTCGTCAGATCATCGGCGATCCCTCCGTGATCCGCCATCCCGACTGGCAACAGGCCGCAATAGCCTTCGCCAACGGCGATCTGCCGGCAGCCCGACGTCTGCTGCCGCGCGGCATGGGCACAGAAGCCAGATTGCTTGGCCAACTGGCCGAGGGCCGCACGCCGCGCCAGGCTCTGTTCCGTATGCCGCACAAGCTGCTGCGACTCTATCTGTCGGCCTACCAGTCGTACCTGTTCGACCGTATCGTTACCATGCGCCTCGCTTCCCTGGACACTCTCTGGCCGGGTGATCTCGCCTATAAACACGACAACGGCGCCTGTTTTCTGGTCAGCGACCCCGCTACCGAGCAGCCACGCGCAGACCGTCTGGAAATCAGTCCGTCCGCACCATTGTACGGTCACAAGGTAAAGTTGAGCCAGGGCCAGGCAGGCATTCTCGAGGAGAGCCTGCTGAGCAAAGAAAAGCTGACCAGGGACAGCTTCCGCCTCACCCGTGGCCTCTCCCTGGAAGGAGCCCGACGGCCGCTGCGCGTCCCTCTGGGCGAGGCCACTGTCGTAACTGACGACAGTCATCTGATCCTGGCCTTTACCCTTCCCAAAGGCAGTTATGCCACCAGTGTTCTGCGCGAAGTCATGAAAGGCTCCTGATTCGTGCGGAAAATCCGGTTTAAAAGAACCGTGCTTTGTCCGGCGCAGGTGACTTCCACGTGGTACGAAGATTGCTGCAGAAAAACATAAAACAGCGTCCATTCTTCGCCGGCATCTTGCCGACAAAGAATAACCACCGCGACTGTCCCGAATGGTCTCTCACAAATGCCTGAAAATCAAACAGCATCTCGCGACCATTTGCTTAATTTTCTATCTATTTGTTATTACATTGATAATTTAAAGAGAGGAAGCTAATCCGTATACATGGGAACAACCTCCATTGGCCAACAATACTAGTCAAGACTTATTGACATTTATAAAACAAGATTTTACTATCTCACAAAAAGGCTTCCCGGCGCCCCTGCCCTGGTTCCTTTTGCCAACAGAGCAGAGGCCGGTTCAAAACAGGCAGCCTGGTTGTTTTATACCGCCCGACAAATTACGGACACTTTTCTCATAATCACCCTGAAGCGACGTAAAAAGGAAACCGATATCATGGCACGCAAAGAAAAATCCGAATACATGATTCAAGCCGTGTCCCACGCCCTCGACCTGCTTGAGCAATTCCACAGCGACGATGTCGACGAACTGGGGGTCACGGAGCTGAGCAAACGACTCAAACTGCACAAAAACAACGTCTTCCGCCTGCTCGCAACCCTGGAATCCCGCGGCTATATCGAGCAGAACAAAGCCACCGAAAACTATCGGCTCGGCCTCAAATCCCTGGAACTGGGGCAAACCTTCATCAAAAAGATGGGCCTGTTGCACCAGGCGAAACCGGTTCTGGAAGAGCTGGTCAACGAATGCAACGAAACTTCTTACGTCGCCATTTTCAAGGACGGCTACATCGTCTATCTCGATGTTGTCGAAACGCGACTCACGGTCAGGGTGGTTTCCCGCGTCGGCACCCGCCTGCCCGCATATTGCACCGCCGCCGGCAAAGTGCATCTGGCTTTTATGTCCGACGAAGAACTGGAAAGCTTCCTGCCCAACAAGGAACTTGAAGCTTATACGCCCCTTTCCATCACTGACCGCGATGAACTGAAAAGGGACCTTGCCAAAGTCGTTGAACAGGGATACGCCCTCGACATTGAAGAACTCGATATCGGGGTGCGCTGCGTTGCCGCTCCTATTCGCGACTACACCCGTCGTATTGTCGGCGCCCTGAGCATCTCCGGCCCGGCGACGAGATTCAGCGATGAACGACTGGAAAAGGAACTGGTCCCCCTGGTGACCCGTGCCGCCGAAGAGCTTTCGACCCGCCTCGGCTTCCACAAATAAGCCTGTTTAATCTTCAATCGTCTACAGGTTGATAGGGTAATTGCCTGCAAGACATCTGCCCTATCAACCTGTCCCCAACCGAAGCATACTGGAATAGCTCGAACCAGCAGAGAAGCTTATCGGTGAAGCAACAGCTGTCAGGCCGCTTGCCAAACGGCGGCTTTGCGACCCTACAGACGCACCAAACCCTTTAGCCACCCCGAAAATGACCGTTAGCGCATCACCACATATGGAGGCGATCGTCTCCCGGGCCCGCGAGCACGGGGTCCTTCATGACGAGCACCTGCCTTTCCTGCTGACGCCATCCAAAGCCAACGGCTATGGCGTCCTGCTGGTTCATGGCTTCACCGCCAGTCCCCGCGAGATGACCCCCCTGGCCCGGCTCCTGACACAACTGGGTTTTACTACCATGGGAGTCCGCCTGCCGGGCCACGGTACCTGCCCTGAGGACTTGGCCATACGGCGCCAGGAGGAATGGCAACATGCCGTTGAGGAAGGCTATCTGGCTCTGCGCCACCACACCGAGAAGATCTTTGGTGTCGGCCTAAGTACCGGCGCCCTGCTATTGACTGCCCTGGCAAGCCGGCAACCGCTTGCAGGACTTGTCCTGCTCTCCCCCTTTTTGCGGGTCAAACACCGTCTGGCTCCAGCCGCCGGACTGCTACGGTTTGCCAAAAAATATCAGCACCGGCCAGTGCCAGAGGATGAGTCCTCCATCTATTACGACCGCCGCCCACTGCATGGGGTGCACCAGCTCAACCGCCTCTGCCGAAAAGTACGGCGCCTGGCCAAGCAGATAACGATACCGGCCCTGCTGATCAACGGCAGTGGGGACCAGACCGTTCGTGTCGATAGCAGTCTAAAATTATTCAACCTGTTGTCGAGTCGGCACAAGGTCTTCCATCTCTATGGCCCGGAAGTCGGCCATGCCCTCACCACATCGGACAACCCCCGCCGCGAAGAACTCTACGACCTTATCCAACACTATCTGGATCTCTGGACAGGGTCGCAGCAACACCCAAACTTTCCATCAGGGCCCTGACCTGCCTTTGCGTCTCCTGCGGCGATCCCGTGTTATCGATTATGAAATCGGCTCGAGCAACCTTTTCGGCTTGAGACATCTGACTGGCGATACGAGACAGCGCTTGCTGCCGATCGATGCTATCCCTGGCCATGACGCGTTGAACCTGAACCTCTTCATCGACTGTCACCACCAATACCTTATCGACCTGCCGGTCGGCTCCAGCCTCAAAAAGCAGCGGAGCATCGTAGATCACCAGGGCTGCTCCATCCCGCTCGGCTTCGCGCAGCCTCTTGCTGGCCAAGGAGGCGATAGCCGGATGAGTAATCCTGTTCAAAACTCTGCGAGCATCTTCATCATTAAAAATGATCTCGGCCATAACCTCACGATTGAGGTTGCCATCGTCGCGCAACGCCTGGCTGCCGAAATGCTCGGCAATTTGGCGCAAAACCTCACCGCCGGGACGAACAACCTCCCGCGCCAACTCATCGGCGCTGATCACTACGGCTCCCAGTGCTTTAAAAGCCTGTGCCACTGTTGTTTTACCACTGGCTATACCGCCGGTTACTCCCAACACCATCTGCTTACCTCCCCGAACAGGCCCACCGATTGACGACCGGCAAAAACGGGTGCACAAGATCCAAAATTGTCGTATTATAAAGGCTATTTATTGATTCGCGCCTTTCCTGGGTGGTTTATTGCCGTAGCGACCAATAATTTCGCACACTGAAACAACCAGTAACCGGCAGGCGCTTAACGGACAGAGTGACGATATCACGTTTTTATGAACGGAAACAGCCACTCACATAATGAACCGGTCCGACTCAAACGACAGCATGAAGCCAGTGCTGCGCTGATCGGGCTCGGCAAACTCTTTAAAGCGGTCCGATTCTACCCCACCGGGCATCCGGCACTCAAAAGCACCTGCACCGACACCCGCAATCTGTTCTCTCCATTGTTGCAACAGGGCAACCTGATCCTCACCGTCCGAAAAACGGGTTTTTTCTTCGAGGAGGAAGCGCTCGGCAGCGAACTACCGGTTGTCAAGGACCTGGCCTTTTTCTTCTTTGCCCGCCTGGTAAAGCGCCTGTTGGTTCTTCCCGAACTGAGCGCTCGCGACCTGGAAGCTTTTGCACGCTGCGCAATAAAGGAACCCAGAGAAATCCAACAGGCGGGCGGCCTTCAGGAATTGCTGCTAAAGGCGCATGTCACCAGTCTGTTCGTAAACGAAATCGACCTGCAAACGGTTAAAGCCTGTCGCGAACGGATTCTTGTCGAGCAGGGAGCAGACCCGGCTGAATTGAAGGACAACATCCCCGAACCACCGCCTGAACAGGCGCCAGATCAAAATCCCGAAGAGGCCCTCTCACCGGAACTGCTGCTGGAAAACCTTCAGGCCGCCCAGTTCGACCCGGCTGAACTGCTTCGGCAACTTGAGAAAGAGCGTTCCGATCAAGGCTACCGCCTGTTGTGCCAGAAACTTGCAGAGATCCTGCCGGAACACTTGCACGAACCGGACCTTGCCACACCGCGCAAGGCCCTGCTGCAGCTGGCCAGACATTGTGCAGACAAGACCCGCAATAAACAGCAGCGAAGTACCTGTCTGGAGACCCTTAACCGTCTCGGCAGCCCGGAGCTGATTAAATCCTTTATCAACGCCCTGTGCGACAAACAACAGCACAGCACCGGCCGTGACGGCATTATCGAGGCCTTGACCGTTCTGCAGGAAAAGGCGGCAGTCGCCCTGGTTCGGCAACTGGCTACCGAGAACAACAGCCAGATCCGCAAACTGCTCTCCGAAGCTGTGACCAGACTGGGTAATTACGCCGTCCCCGCACTTGTCGAACATCTTGCCGATGACCGCTGGTACGTTACCCGCAATGTAATCGTCATTCTCGGCCGGATTCGAAACCGCAAGACAGCCGTTCATATTCGCCCTTACATCGACCATCGCGACTATCGCGTCCGACGTGAGGCCGTTCGAGCTCTGGGCCGCATCGGCGGCCCCGCAGCCCTTAAGGGATTGCAGCAACTAATCGAAAATCGGGACCGGGAACTCGGTCCTCTCGCCCTTATCACCCTTGGAACAATGCAGAATGAAGCGGCGGTGGAACCGCTGCTCAAGATACTGAGAATCTTTGACCCGCTATTGAAACAGCTGGAATTAAAAAAGGGGGCGATCAAGGCGTTGGGCGCCATCGGTTCTCGTCAGGCAGTCCCCGACCTGGCAAAAGTCCTCGGTCGTCGGCGCATTTGGAAGCGAACTCAATACAACAAACTGCGCAGCTGTGCAGCCCAGGCGCTGGGCAACATTGCCAGCGAGGATGCTCTGCCGGCCCTTGAAACCGCCAGCAAAGATGGCTCCCCCCCGGTAGCCCATGCGGCGCGGGAAGCCCTCGAAAGAATCAGCGCTAGGACCAGACATGACCCCTGAATCGTTCCAACAGATCATCGCCGGCTTTACCGGAGCCTACAAAGGGTTACGGCTCTACCCGGCCCTGCACCCCACCATTCGTCGCCAGCTGGAAAGTCTTCTACACTACCTGACGACCCATCTTGAACAGCGGCAAATGCTCAAGATGGGCCTTCTGGAAGAGACCCTGTTCGTCGATGACCATTTGTTTGCCGTGCAGACCCCGGCCATTGAGACCCTTGCCCAGCTGTTGCAACACCTGCAGGTCGAAGCCCTGGAATTCCATCGAGGCCTTGACGAAACCGAACTGCTGACATTTCTGCAACTGCTGTGCGACGCCGATCTCGATTCGGCAAATCTGGAGAAGGTGCTGACAGAGCACAATATTCAGCACATTCGACCAGCGGACAGCACCACAGACGAAGAACAAGAGCCGCGCAAGGTTTACGGCCGGGCCATGACGGTCGTCAACGAGATATTCGAGGACGTGCGCATGGGGCGCATCCCCTCCTCGGAAAAGGCCAAACACGTGGTCAAGGACATGGCCAAGCTCACTCTGTCCGACCCCCATGCCCTGTTTGCGCTGTCAATGCTCAAAAGCTACGACAACTATACTTTTACTCACTCGGTAAACGTTTCAGTCATTGCCCTGTCCATCGGCCGAGCCTGCGGCCTGACGGAAGAGAAACTGCGCACGCTGGGACTGGGTGGCCTGCTGCACGATATAGGCAAATTGAAAATCGATCTGGCGATCATCAATAAGCCGGGACGCCTGAGCGAACAGGAATTCGCCCAGATCATGCATCATCCCCGTTTGGGGGCGGAAATCGTTCAAGACACCGCCGGCATGCCACCGGCAGCAGTCGATATCGTCCTTGGACACCATCTGCGCTACGACCGGCAGGGCTATCCCGCCGATGCTCAACTGCACGGCTCCACGGAGATGGTCAACATGGCAGCCATCGCGGACACTTATGATGCCATCACCACACTGCGCGCCTACCAGAAACCGGTCACGCCGCGGCAAGCCATTGCTAAAATGCAGGAAGTGAGCGGCACCATGCTCCATCCGGACTACCTGCAGGCCTTTATAACTTCCTTAGGCACCTATCCGGTCGGCAGTCTGGTGCGCCTGGCAAACAACGAAATCGGCCTGGTGACTCGAGTCGACACCGATGACCCGGACACAATGGAACTCAAGATCCTTTTCAATGGAGACGGACAACGCCTGCAGGATCCTATGCCCCATCGGTTGAACAGCAGCGAAAAGCACCTGGTGGTGGCAGAGGTCGATGCCTTCATGAAAGGCATCAATCCCGTCGATTATTTCTAGAAAAGATGTTGTGCTTAACGAGCCGAAACGAAAAATTGGTTGTTTGAGGTCAGATTTAGGAGAACTTGAGGGCTAACAGCAGGGCTATTTGGCGAAAAATGTCGGAAATATGGGCCAATCAGACAATTTTGCAGTCGGCTCATGATAAGTCCGACAGCCTCCTGGGGAAATATAACGCACAAAGCGTGCAACAGAGGTGTCAGGAAGAGGTCCCGGCGTTAGCCGCTTCGTCGGCCCCCAACACGCCAAGGGCCTCCGCGGCTGCGCAACGTACGGAGGGACGTTGATCCTTGAGCAGGACCAGAAGATCTCTTTCGGCAGCCGGATCGGCAATAGCGGCCAGGGATCGCACGGCGCTTTTCACCAGCTCTTCGTCCGGGTCCTGCAACAGAGCGGTAAGAAAGGGGGTCAGACGCCGATCGGTAAAATTGCCGAGAGCTTCGGCGGCATGAACTCGCACCGCCGGATGGGAGTCCTTGAGAAGCTTTACCATGTATTTGAGGGTTTTGACATTCTTCTTCTTGCCCAGCACCTGAAGAGCCGCACCACGAACATCCGCCTCCTTGGCGTTGAGCGCAGCCACCAGCGGTGAAAAAACCTTGGGGCTTTCCACCTGCGCCAAGGCATAAATGGCCCGAACCTGCTGATCGCGACCGCCCGACTTCAGCACTTGGAATATTCCGTCGAGACTCTGCAAAGACTCAAGGTTTTCCAACGCGGCCGCCGCTGCTTCGCGTACATTGCGATCAGTATCGCTTAGCGCCTGAATCAGAGCTGCTTTTCGTTTTTCCAGCATCACACACCTAAAAAGAACCAAGTTGGCAAGCTATCTAAACGCACCCTAACAGAAAGCAAAAGGCGGTGCAACGGCTTTGCTTGTCGCGACCATTCGCCAGCAACAATCACCCTTCCGGGGAACCAACGCAATGCTTGAACCCTATAATGAATCCTGCTATTATGGTGCGCTGAACTCTAAAGCCGGGCATCCTGAAACTGGTTGCCGGAAGGGGTTCCGCCCTGAAATATCCGCTGGGAGAACTTACATGTTCGAAGTACTTCAAAACGACGTGCTGGCGCCGAACGTTCACCGCCTGGTGATTCGAGCCCCGCGTATCGCCAAAGCCCGCAAATCCGGCCAATTCGTCATTGTTCACCCGCAAAAGGGTGGCGAACGGATTCCACTGACCATTGCTGATGCCGATCCGCAGGCCGGCACCATTACCCTGTTTGTCCAGGCCGTCGGCCCCTCGACCCTGCAGATTGTCGGAACTGCCGTTGGCGACAGCTTATCGGATATCGCCGGCCCACTGGGCAAGGAAACCGAGATCGAGAAGTGGGGCCGGGTAGCCTGCGTCGGCGGCGGAGTAGGCACCGCTGTCCTCTACCCGTTGGCCAAAGCCCTGGCCGACGCCGGCAACGAAGTCACCACGATCATTGGCGGCCGGGCCAAACCGTTTATCATTCTGGCCGCGGAACTGGATGAGTTTTCTCGCGAAGTACTGATTACCACCGAAGACGGCAGTCTCGGAAAACAGGGGTTCGTCACCAACGCCCTGCAGGAACTCATCGATGATCCCGAACGCTGCCCCGACGCCATCTTTGCCGTCGGACCGGTGCCGATGATGCGGGCGGTATGTGAGCTGTCCCGTCCTTACGGCATCAAAACCATCGTCAGCCTCAACCCGATTATGATCGATGGCACCGGCATGTGCGGCGGCTGCCGGGTCAAGATCGGCGAGGAAACCAAGTTCGCCTGTGTCGACGGGCCTGAGTTCGACGGCCATAAGGTTGACTTCGCCTTGCTGGTGGATCGCCTGTCCATGTACCGGGAACAGGAAGCCAAGCTGGTCGGTGAGCTGCCGCAGGAACTTCAGAAAAAGATTGTCAAGGTTAAGAAATAACGTATTGATAATAACTTGTTGGATGGCTAAGCAAAAATTTCGACCTACAAGACTTGGTGTTTTATCAGGGGCGAAGGCATACTCTGGTATGTCGAGGTCCTGAAAAAACGCTGTAACGCCGTAGGGCGGACTTTTTTGCGACGCCATCAAGAAATAGCTGTCCGATGAAAAAAAATCTTAGTCATAAAGAGATCATGGCCATCAAGCGGGTGAAAATGCCGGAACAGGATGCGCAGCAGCGCAGCGGCAACTTCGAAGAAGTCAACCTGGGACTGACCCTTGAACAGGCCGTTCGCGAGGCGCAACGCTGCCTGCAGTGTAAAAGTCAACCTTGTGTTGACGGCTGCCCTGTGCGTGTACGGATTCCCGAATTCATCGAAGCACTGGCGGAAGGTGACTTGCCCGAAGCGGCGCGCATCCTGCTGGCCGACAACACCCTACCGGCGGTCTGCGGCCGCGTCTGCCCCCAGGAAGACCAATGCGAAGTGCGCTGCGTGCGAGGCGCCAAGAGCGGTCCGGTAGCCATCGGCTACCTGGAGCGCTTTGTTGCCGACTGGGCCATGGAACATCCCGACGAGCTGCCGGCGGAGAAGCTGCCGGAAAAGAGCGACAAGAAGGTCGCCGTGGTCGGCTCGGGCCCTGCCGGTCTGACTATGGCCGGCGAGTTGGCCCGCATGGGTCACGAGGTGACCATCTTTGAGGCCCTGCATGACACCGGCGGCGTACTCCGGTATGGCATTCCGGAATTCCGCCTGCCGAAACGAATCGTCGACCTCGAAGTGACCCGCCTCAAAAATCTTGGCGTGACCATCGAATGCAACGTCATTGTCGGCAAAACAATAACCCTCGATGAGCTGACCGAGCAGTTTGATGCCGTATTCATAGGCAACGGCGCCGGCCTGCCGGTAATGCTCGGCATCGAAGGCGAAAACCTCAAGGGGGTCTATTCTGCCAACGAATACCTGACCCGCGTCAACCTGATGGGGGCCTGGCGCAACGACCAGCCCACGCCCATCATCCATGGCAGCAAAGTGGCGGTCATCGGCGGCGGCAACACAGCTATGGATGCCGTGCGTACCTCCCGTCGGCTCGGTGCCGAACGGGCCATCATCCTCTACCGCCGCAGCGAGGCGGAGATGCCGGCCCGCATTGAAGAGATCAAGCACGCCAAGGAAGAAGGGATCGAATTCATCCTGCTGGCGGCACCGCTGGAAATTCTCGGCAACGAGCAGGGCTGGGTGACTGGCCTGCGGTGCCAGAAAATGGAACTCGGCGAGCCCGATGCCTCCGGGCGCCGGCGGCCGGTGCCCATCGAGGGGGAGACCTTCGAGTTGCAGGTCGACGTCGTGGTCAATGCCATCGGCACTCGAGCCAACCCCCTGCTTACGGCTACGGCGCCGAATCTGGAACTGTCCCCTAAGGGCAATATCGAAACGGACGCTGACGGCGCTACCAATCTGCCCGGCGTATTTGCCGGCGGCGACATCGTTCGCGGCGGCGCCACGGTCATCCTGGCCATGGGCGACGGCAAAAAGGCCGCAGCGGCCATCGATGCCTACCTTCAAAAAGATTCCTGACAGCTGGTCAGCTTTTATCTCAACAGCCCACACGAGTTTCGTGTGGGCTGTTTGCGTTTGTGCACGGCATCTGGACCGGCCCCTTAAAAAAGAGTATGCTGAGGCCATGAACGAAACGCCCATGCAAAGCCAGGACCATCTGGCCACCATCCTCGACAGCGTCGCCGACGGCGTATTTACCGTCGACAGGTCGATGCAGATTACCTGGTTCAATAAAGCTGCGGAACAGATCACCGGCTTCTCCAAGCAAGAAGCTCTTGGCCGACCCTGTTGCGAGATTTTTCGCAGCAGCATCTGTTTTTCGGCCTGCCCGGTGCGCGAGGCTATGGCCACAGGCCGAAGTGTTGAAAATCGCGAAATCGATATCCTTAATCGCCACAATCGCGAGATTCCCATTTCGGTCAGCGCTTCAGTATTACTTGACAACGAGGGAAACCCGAGCGGCGGAGTGGAAACCTTTCGCGACCTCTCCCGGCTACAGGCCCTGCAAGAAGAAGTCAGCGAAAAATATACCTTCCACGATTTGGTCAGCCGAAATCCGACCATGCGCAAGCTGTTCGATATTCTGCCGGATGTAGCCGCCAGCGACGCCACCACCCTGCTACAAGGCGACAGCGGCACCGGCAAGGAGCTGTTTGCTCGCGCCCTGCACGACCTCAGCCCGCGGCGAGAGAAGCCGTTGGTCACGATCAACTGTGGTGCGTTACCGGAACAACTGTTGGAAGCGGAGATCTTTGGCGCCCGCAAAGGCGCCTATACCGGCTCCATCGAGGATCGACCCGGCCGACTTGCCCAGGCCGAAGGTGGCACTCTGTTTCTCGACGAGATCGGCGACCTGCCTCTGGCCCTCCAGGTCAAGTTGTTGCGGGTTCTGGAAAATCGAGAATACCAACCCCTGGGGGCCAAACGACCCCACCGGGCCGATGTACGCTTCATTGCCGCCACCCACCGCCAGCTTGACAAGATGGTCGCCGCCGGCACCTTCCGACAAGACCTGTTCTTCCGCCTCAATGTCGTTCAACTTGCCATTCCGCCGCTGCGTGAGCGCCCCGAGGACATCCCCCTGCTGCTGGACATGGCACTGGACCGCTTCAACAAACGCTATGGCAAGCAGATTCGAGGATTTGACAGCGAAGTACTGAACCTGCTGCTGGACCACTCCTACCCCGGTAACGTTCGGGAGCTGCTCAACATTGTCGAACGGGCAGTGATCCTCTGTCGCGGGGAGCAGATCACCGCCAACCTGCTCCCCGCCGAACTGGCCCGACAATCGCTCAGCAGCCACCCTTCACTCAATAATCGTCCCGGCTCCGATCAGTTGCAGGCCATGCTCGCCCGTCACGCAGGCAACCGCAGTGCCCTGGCTAGAGAACTGGGAATCAATCGCACTACTTTGTGGCGCTGGCTCAAGAGCGCCGGTCTGACCTGACTCGATCGTTGCAACGCGCAACACTGTTGCAACAAATTCGCAACACCTCCTTTTCCTCCCTGTTAATAGATCCCTGTCCCTGGAGCTCAGCATTAACCGTTGCAAGCGCAACACTCCAGCCTCTTTTCCCCTGCATAAGCTTCCACCATGAAAAATCTCGCAACAATTTGATATCACTGTGTTTTTTAATAATTTGAAGCAGCTTGATCGCGCTGGCACAGCTCTTGGAATAGAAGCGGATATGTCACCTGTCAGCGACCATAGCAGAGTACGCATCGCCATTCCTTACTACGGGCAGCGCATCATGCCGCGTTTTGGCTTGGCCCGACAATTCTGCCTGGTAACCGCCGATCTGCAACAGCGGCAGATCCTGGATCATCGCTTCCAGCAGTGGGACCCCGAACAGGAACCGTCGGTGGCCCGTTGGCTGAAGAGCATGGAAGTGTGCGGAGTAATCTGCGATGGCATTCACTGCCGCTGTCAGATGGCCCTCAAATCGGAGGGCTTGTGGATTGTGGGAGGCGCCTGGGGCAACCTTGAGGACGTTATCCGGAGCTGGCTCAGAGGCAACCTGCCGCATTCGACTTTATTGACCGGCACAGATCAGACGGTCTGCTGCCAATCGTCTCGCAGCCGCCGTCGTAATCGCAGCTGCCCTAACCCGCAAGGGAGGAGAAAACCTTCATGAAAATCGCCATCACTGCTCAAAACCCGTCCCCTGAAAGTGCCGTCGACCCACGCTTCGGCCGCGCCCCCTGGCTGATGATCTACGATCCGAACGAGGAGAGCTGGCAGGCCATCGACAACAGCAAAGGACTGAACGCCGCCCACGGCGCCGGCATTCAGGCGGCCCAGAAGGTGGCCGACCAACAGGCTGAAACCCTCATCACCGGCGCCATCGGCCCCAAAGCCTATCGCTCCCTGACCACCGCTGGCATTCGCATCTATCACGGCGCCAAAGGCTCGGTCAGCGAAGCCCTGCAGGCTTACCGAGACGGCGCTCTCCGTGAAGCCAGCGCCGACGACGCCACCGGCGGCGTTTGAGCGGGTTAGCACCATGAACCGACGTATTGCTATCGCCAGCGGCAAGGGAGGCACCGGAAAAACGACCATCGCGGCCAACCTCGCCTACCTGCTGGCGCGACTCGGACGCCAGGTCCTCTACGTCGATTGCGACGTAGAGGCACCCAACGGCCATATTTTTCTGCATCCGCAGATTCGAGAGCGGCGCGCCGCAACCACCTCGGTCCCTTTCATCGATGACGAGCACTGCAACCATTGCGGCCAGTGCGCAAGCTTCTGCCAGTATCACGCCCTGCTCTGCCTGCCGAAGCAGGTGATTTCCTTTCCGGAGCTCTGCCACGCCTGCGGCGGCTGCAGTCATATCTGTCCTCAGCAGGCGATCAGCGAAGTACCCCGCGAAATCGGCACCATCGAACTGGGCAGTGCCGGCGGCATCGACTTCGCCAGCGGCCTGCTGAATATCGGCGAAGCCATGAGCCCGCCTCTGATTCGTGCCCTCAAAAACAGCCTGGCCCCCGTGGAAACGATCATCGTCGATGCGCCACCGGGAACTTCCTGTCCGGTCATCGAAAGCATCCGCGACTGCGACTACATCGTTCTGGTAACGGAACCGACGCCGTTCGGACTTAACGATCTGAAACTGGCGGTGGAGATGGTGCGCGCCCTGGGGCGACCCTTTGGTATCGTCATCAACCGCGCAGGGTTTGACGACCGGCCGCTGTTCGACTACTGCCAAAAGGAGCAGCTGTCTATCCTGGCCCAACTGCCGGACGACCGCCGCGTCGCCGAAGCTTACTCCCGGGGCGAGCTCGCCTGCGCCGTTCTGGCGGACTTCAAACAGCGCTTTTCCGCCCTTCTGGCAACAATGGAAACGACCCTCAAGCACCCCTCGGCAGCCGCACTGGCAGGGAGGTCGACATGAAAGAACTGGTGATCATCAGCGGCAAAGGGGGAACAGGGAAAACCTCGGTTACCGCCGCCTTCGCAGCCCTGGCTGAAAATGCGGTCGTCGCCGACTGCGACGTGGATGCCGCCGACCTGCATCTGGTCCTGGAACCGCAGGTTCTCAGCCGACACGATTTTTCCGGCGGATCGGACGCTACCGTGCGTCCCGAGAAATGCACAGGCTGTGGTACTTGTATGCGACTCTGCCGGTTCGACGCAGTGATTATGAAACAGGGTATCGCCCGGATCGATACCATCGCCTGCGAGGGATGCGGCGTGTGTAGCCATTTCTGCCCGGAACAGGCCATCGATTTTTCTCCCGCGGTCAACGGGCAATGGTTCCTGTCGGCCACTTGCCACGGCCCCATGGTCCATGCCCGGCTCGGCATCGCCCAGGAAAATTCCGGCAAGCTGGTGTCCCTCATCCGCAACCAGGCCAAGCAATTAGCCAAGGAGGAGAATCGCGATCTGATTCTCATCGACGGATCACCCGGCATCGGCTGTCCGGTGATCGCTTCCATGACCGGAGCCGACCAAGTTTTGGCAATCACCGAGCCAACCATGAGCGGACGCCACGATTTGGAACGGGTGGCCGATCTCGCCGAACATTTCGGCACTCCCCTGGCAGTCTGCATCAACAAATGGGACCTCAACCCATCCATTTCTAAATTGATCGAAAACGATGCTCGACAGCGCAATCTGCCGGTTTTGGGCCACATCCGCTACGACCGCACAGTTACCGAAGCCCAGATTAGGCGACGGACCATCGTCGAGCAAACCGACGCCGGTGCCGCAGCCGACGTAAAAAACCTCTGGCAAGCAGTCTGCGGCCTTTTGAGCATCCCCCAATACAATCAACAGGATGCGGTTCCTAAATCCTAACCCGTCTTATTCATGAGGCTTTTCGCGAAATTTGCGGCAAGAATCTTCATGAATAATCCGGGATAACCAACCCTCTTTCAGCAAAGGAGCAACCGATGAAAATAGCCATCCCTCTGCACCAGGGCAACCTGAGCATGCATTTCGGTCATTGCGAACACTTCGCCCTGGTCGAGGTCGACGAACAGAAAAAAACCATTCTCGGCGAAAGCCTTCACCAGCCGCCGCCCCACGAACCTGGAGTATTGCCGCGCTGGCTTGGAGAGCTTGGCGCCAATTTGATCATCGCCGGCGGCATGGGACGGCGCGCCCAGGAACTGTTCGCCAGCAACAATATCGCTGTACTGGTTGGCGCCCAGGGCAACACCCCGCAACAACTGGTTGCGGCCTACCTGAGCGGCAATCTGGAAACCGGCGCAAACTGCTGCGACCATTGAAACAAAAACATTTGGCAGGAGCATTAGCATCATGAGCACAAGTCATCAAAGCTGCCAGAATAGCAGCCAGAACATATCTCCCGAACAACTGCAAGCACAGGTCAATAAAAGCCTGAAAGACGTCAAAAAGAAAATCCTGGTCATGTCCGGGAAGGGGGGCGTGGGCAAAAGCTCAACCGCCGTCAATCTCGCCCTCGTCTTGGCCCAGGAAGGCAAACAGGTCGGCCTGCTCGATATCGACATTCACGGCCCGAGTATTCCGAAAATGCTCGGCATAGAATCCGAGCGCCCCCTGAACGGTCCAGAAGGCCTGCTGCCGGTGCCTTACCTGCATAATCTCAAAGCCATGTCGGTCGGTTTTCTGCTTGAGAGCGAGCTCTCTCCTCTCATCTGGCGCGGGCCGATGAAAACCAACCTGATTCAGCAATTTCTCAAGGACGTTGTATGGGGGGAGCTCGACTATCTGATCGTCGACTGCCCTCCCGGAACTGGGGACGAACCGCTGTCCGCCGTCCACTGTTTACTGTCTTCCGGTGGTCTAAACACCGGTGCGGTGCTGGTAACCACCCCTCAGCAGGTCGCTATCCTGGACGTGCAAAAATCGGTAATGTTCTGCCGACAGCTCGAACTTCCCGTGTTCGGCGTGGTGGAGAACATGAGCGGCTTTGTCTGCCCCAAATGTGGGGAGGCACTCGATATCTTTAAACAGGGAGGCGGCAGAAAGATGGCAGAGGACCTCAATACGCCATTTTTAGGGCAGATCCCGATCCATCCCGCCATGGTCGAAGCAGGCGATAAAGGCAAACCCTTTTTTGCGACCGAGTCGCAGGGCCCCATCGCGGAGATCATCCGCGACATCGCCGGACGTTTGATGGCGGAGTGCTGCACGGCGCCGTAAGCGCAAAGAAGTGAACGACCTGAACGCAAGGAGCCGTCCGGCAAGCCTGGTGCCGGACGGCTCTTTGCATTGCAGAACTATCTGTTTAACGCTCCTGGTTGCTTCAGGCAGCAGCTTTTTCGCGGCTGACCAGTTCCCGACCGAAGCGCTCAGCAGCTCGCAACAGCTGGCGGGACACGGCACGGCCGTCACCTGGCCGCACCAACACTATAAACTCGGCATCACCGGTATAGACGTTCTCACCAAAGAACGAAAAGTACAACAGAGTAAACCCTGCCCGATACAGGGCATCGATCTTGTGCCGGTCCATGAAGCGGTAGCACTGCACGCCGCGACCTTTCAGGTAGAGTTCGAGCCGACGAAATTCACTGTCTTCCATACCGGCCTCACTTCCAGATTGTAAACTTCTACGCAAAGCGGCTACACTTATACCTATATCGCAACTTTGACAGCGAGCAAGTCGCAACCGGTCCGTCCCTACTCTTTCCACCATGCATGATCTGACAGGTCGACAGCCGGTCAATGGTTTTACAAGCGGGAGGTGATAATGGTGGGTTGGCGCGCACTATGGGCCGCACTCATGCTGTGGACAGCTGCGGTCAGCGGGGCTTCGGCTGTTTGCGCAGCTCCTCGGGCCGAATTATGGCCCTACTGGCAGCAGCACAATCCGGCCAATTGGCGGCGCATCGACCATACCCGCTGGGATAGTTTCCTGCGCCGCTATCTGGTCACCGATGACTCCAGCGGTATCCACCGCGTTCGATACGCCGCGGTAAGCCTCCAGGATCGCGCTCTGCTCAAACAGTACCTTGCCGATCTTGCCGAGGTAAAGGTCACCCACCTCGATCGCCCTGAACAACGGGCCTTCTGGATTAATCTTTACAACGCCCTGACGGTAGAGGTAATTCTCGACCACTACCCCGTCACCAGCATTCGCGACATCGATATCTCTCCGGGTCTGTTTCAACGCGGCCCCTGGGACGCCAAGCTGATACGCATCGAAGACCTGCACCTGAGTCTCAATGACATCGAGCATCGCATCCTGCGTCCGATATGGCGAGATGCCCGGCTTCATTACGCCCTCAACTGCGCCAGCCTCGGCTGTCCCAACCTGGCAACGGAACCCTTCTCAGCCACCAACAGCGAGCAACTCCTGGAGCAGGCGGCCAGCACATTTATCAACCATCAGCGTGGCGTACGATTCGATGCCGGGCGCCTCGAGCTCTCGTCCATCTACAAATGGTACGAGGACGACTTCGGCACTTCTCGCGCCGAGCTCATAAATCATCTGCGACGTTATGCCCGACCCGATCTGGCCAACAGTTTGAAAGACTATCGCGGCCGAATCGTCTACCGCTACGACTGGCAGCTCAACGCCCCCTGAGGGAATATTTTTAAACCATTCAGAGCACTTTATCTTTGTGTTATGCTGATGACCGTTGATGAAACTGAAGGCATCCGCTCCAGGATAATCGCGTGGCCCGCTTCCGGTCGGCACAAATTAATTGCTCCGTATATAATCTCCCCGAAACGACCATGAACAAACTCTCCACCCTGCCAATTCTTTTCCTCTGTAATGGGCTGCTGGCAGTGGTCCTGCTGATCGCAGGCTGCAGCACATCCCCGGCTCCACGTCCCCAGCCTTCTGCCGATCCCATCGGCCAGTTGTTGGAAATCGAGCAGCCTTCTTCCCCGGCGATTGGGGCGACCAACTCCCTCGATAAACTGGGCTATGGCGTCCAGGTCGGGGCTTTTTCACAACTGGATAACGCGGTGCGCTTCGAACGGCTACTCGACCAAAGAGGCATCGATGCCTTTTACTTTCGTCACGAATCGGGGCTGTTCAAGGTACGCTTCGGCAACCACACTACTTACCAGAGCGCCCGCCGGCAGGCCGAACAACTCGCCGCCCAAGGCCTGATCGACTCTTTCTTCATCGTCATCCCGGAAAGCTACACCATTGTCAGGAGCTCAAAAACCAACCGTGTGGATGTCCGCGAAGAACTGGTGAAAACCGCCCGGCGCTTTATCGGCGTCCCTTACCGCTGGGGCGGCACCGACCAAGCAAAGGGCTTCGACTGCAGCGGTCTGACCATGGTCTGCTACCGGCTCAACGGCCTCAATCTGCCGCGGGTGTCCCGTAATCAGTTCAAGGCCGGCCGTTGGGTGGCCAAGGACCGGCTGAGCAAAGGAGACCTGGTGTTCTTCGCCACCAACGGCGGCCGGCGGGTCTCTCACGTCGGAATGTATATCGGCAACGGCCGCTTTATCCATGCCCCTCGCACCGGCAAAACGGTACGCATCGAAAAACTCTCAAATCCCTTCTTCGCTCGTACCTACATGGGCGGGCGCAGCTACCTGTAAAAGCAAAGAGCCCGCAACAGCGGGCTCTTCATAGTCATCTGGCATCATGTTCCGGCATCTCTAGATAACCGCAGGAGATTGATTTATCGAGGTCCCATTATCGTCCGGGTCGCAAGGCTGCAGCTTTTGTTAGATAAAATCCAAAATGTATATATCAGGTACGCCCCCAAGCAAAAATGAGGACAAATTAAGCCGAAAGCACTTTATTCTTACCTGATTTTTTGGCTTTTCTCAATAGCTTATCGGCCCTGGCAAAGACGTCAGCAGAACCTTTATCCAAGCTCTGGTATGAGGACACTCCAAATGAACAGGTTGCCTTTCCAACACCAGGGAAGTTATATTCTTCTATTGTTTGACGGATTTTTTCTGCCAGCGCTGCAGCCCCTGCGAGTTCAGTTTCAGGACAAATAAGGATAAACTCTTCTCCACCCCAACGGCCTGCCAAGTCAATACCCCTTATATTTCCTTGAACAAGATCTGCCATAGTAGCTAAAATCTTGTCACCGACGTGGTAACCATATTTGTCATTAATTGTTTTGAAATTATCGGCATCGATTAGAATCAATGAAAAATCAGTACCATATCGCTCTGCACGATTGAATTCCGCCAAAATATAGTCATCAATTCTGCGTCGATTGGCAAGCTGAGTCAGCTGATCTGTATGTGCCAGGTTTTTCATTTCTTTATACGCAAGAAGAAGAGCCAGATCAGATTCAATTGTACGTCGGAAAATTCTCAATAAATCGATATAATCCTGGCAATAAGTATTTTTCCGGCTATCCAACACACATATGGTGCCGAAAACCTCACTATCTGGCCATAGCAAGGGCATGCCAAGATACGATGTCATGTTCAATTTTACGTCTGGATTGTCTTTCCAAGCCTCATTTTCCAGGGAGTCCGGTATAAGCAGATAGCCGTCTTTGGCAGCCACCGTTTCACAGTAAAGGCCAAGCCCCAAATGTTCCATCTCTCCCGCATGGTAAGGGTTCCCTTCCGTATTACTTCTTACAAATACCTCTATTTGCTCCCTGTGTAGCTTCATAATCAAACCAGAGGGAACCTTCATGAGTCGGGAGCAAATATCGATCAGATCCTGCCACTTGCCAATAATTTCTTCGTTAATTTCAGGCTTATGCTGGCTTGTTATAGAAATAGTACAGAAGGTGCTGGTTTCTCTCAGCTTAACTCTTGCTTCATTTCGCTTCATATGATGCTGCCCTGTAAGTCACAATGCATTCTCAGATTATCAAAACATTCGGAAATGCCCTTTAGAGTGAATAGGACCCAGCTTAATCAGCTCTCTTCAGATCGGCAAACGGCACCACTTTGTCCTGATGACTCTGTTCCGTCACCCTGACGAACACAGGCACCAGTTCGGGATCGAACTGACTTCCTGAGCAACGGTGCAACTCCTCGATCGCATCTTCTTGCGGCAGCCCTTTGCGATAGGGCCGATCGCTGACCATGGCATCGTAGGCATCGGCAATCGCCAGAATACGACATTCGACCGGAATGTCTTCCCCAGCCAAACCC
>ENA-ORCT01000168-ORCT01000168.1-marine-metagenome-genome-assembly--contig:-NODE-168-length-36657-cov-3.692728_pt1 | contig 36657 bp, 37 predicted proteins | sample MGYA00248632_ERZ508511 | MGnify/ENA primary metagenome ERZ508511 (study PRJEB26182, sample SAMN06268839) | marine metagenome | isolation source: Tt an P1-techrep anaerobic enrichment on pine from sediment...
CACGGATATAACGCCGAAGGGATCCAAACTGCGCGGGCTTCTGCTGTTGCTACTGACCAGCCCGAACGGGAGGCGCGCGCGGGTTTGGCTGCAGGACAAGCTTTGGAGTGACCGCGGACGTGTACAAGGTAACGCAAGCCTACGGCAAGCGCTGTTCCAGATCCGCAGGGCTTTCGGATCCCAAAAGGATATTCTGACCGCCGATCGTTTGGATGTTGCTCTTGAGTTCGACCGCATCCGCCTCTGCGAGGATGGGACTGGCGAATTTGCCGAGGGTCTCGACGTGCGCGACCAGGAATTCGAACAATGGCTCGTCACCGAGCGCACCCGCCGGACCAAGCCCGTAGAAGGGCATTTCGCGCCCATGTCGGCCGCCCGTGATGCTCGGCAGCCCGGATCCAAACGAGAAGTGGCTTAGCCCGTCTACCGCCCGGTGCGGATACCTGCGAGTAGTGCTATGCGACGTCCGCTTCGGGCCGGTTTGCGCTGTCTCGAATCCCTCCCATCACTGCGCCTGGGGCAGGCCTGTCGGCTTCGTGACGGTCCATCTTTGACCGCATGTTCCTGATGAACCACCTTTCCCGGGTGCCCACCGCTCGCTGGACGGCGCTGCGGCCATGTCAGGCCGGAGCGAGGCGACTGCCCCCTCACGCCGGTTTCGGCGGAGAAAGCCGGCTGTGGTATGATGGTCGTGCCAGTGATCCATCGACTCAGGAAAGGATCGTCAAAATGGCACGCAATCAACAAACCAACCGCGCTTACGCAGTTCTCGCTACCGTTGCGGCGCTGATGGCGGCCGCTCCGGTTGCCGCTGCCTCAACGCCCTGCGATGAAGTGATGAACCGGATCTGGAGCATCAAGGACGCCACGAGTTTTGAGGCGATCGAGAGCCAGATCCATGTGCTTGTCGTGAATTCCAGGGATGAGCTTCGTGAAGCCCTTGTCAGTTTTCCGAACGAAGAGGGGTGCTGAGTCGGGGCGGACTGTTATTGGGATGAGAACAGCTGCTCAGGCAGCTCGGATTTGAGAAAGCACATTGCCCCGCGCTTCTGTGGGGGCCGCGAGGTTTCGAACCGTCGGGGCGGTCAAGGGAAGCCGGTTTGCTGGATCTTCAAACGGGTCCTGGCAGATCCAGCCGCAACGGATGACTTTGACCGGAACGCTGACCGCGGGCCGAAACCTGGCTGCCTGCACGGGTGTGCCTTCAGCCCGAAAGCCGGTCCAGAAGCCTGTCCATGAAACCGTCGCAGGCTGCCAGCTGCGACAGGGCGATATATTCGTCGGGCTTGTGGCCCTGCCCCTCCATGCAGCCCGGCCCGCAGACGACGGTGGGGATGCCCAGCTGGCTGAAAAACCCCGCTTCGGTGCCGAAGGGGACCTTGGTCAGCCGGTCCGTCCCCGCCAGGGATCTGGACAGGGTCACGATAGGGGCCGCAGGGTCGGTGTCGAGGCCGGGATAGGCGGTGATCTGCTCCAGCTCGATCCGGGCGTTGGGGAATTGCGGGGCCTGGCGCTCCATCGCCTCCCGCGCCGCTTTCCCGATCCTTTCCAGCAGCGCGTCCACGGGCTCGCCGGCCAGATGGCGCAGCTCGAAATCCAGAACCGCGCGATCGGGCACGATGTTCAGGGCGGTGCCGCCCGACAGCCTGCCCACATGCAGGGTCGAATAGGGAATGTCGTAGGCCTCGTCGCGGGCGCCGGCGCGGGCAAGCTCCTCCTGCAACCCGCGCAGGGCGGAGATGAAATCGGCGGCCAGGTGCAGGGCGTTGAGGAAATGCGGGGCGAGGGCGGAATGGCCGCTTTCGCCGTGGCAGAGGGCCCGGAAGGCCGCCTTGCCCTTGTGGCCGGTGGCCACGCGCATCCCGGTCGGTTCTCCCACGATGCAGCCGCGGGGCAGGCCGATGGTGGGGGCGAGATGGCCGATCATGCGGCGGATGCCCAGGCAGCCGATCTCTTCGTCGTAGGAAATCGCCAGTTTCAGCGGCTCTTTCAGCGCCCTGCCCGCCGCGCGGTCGGCCAGCGCCAGGGCCGAGGCGAGAAAGCCCTTCATATCCGTGGTGCCACGCCCGTAGAGCCGGTCTCCCTCCCGCGTGAGGCGGAAGGGGGGCTTGCTCCAGCTTTGGCCCTGCACGGGCACCACGTCGGTATGGGCCGACAGCATGAGCCCCTGCCCCGCCGGGCCGAGCGCGGCGAAGAGCCCGGCCTTCTGCCCGCTGTCGTCGGCAATGCGGTGAACGGCGAAGCCGCGCGTGCGCAGGAAATCCTCGATGAAGGCGATGATGCCCAGATTGCTGTTGCGGCTCACCGTGTCGAACGCCACCAGCCGGTCGAGGATGTCGAGCGTCGCGGTCATGGCTGGCTCATCCCTGGCCAAGGCTCTGGCCCGGATAGTTCCAGGCCGCGAGCAGTTCGCGGCAATGGCTGACAAAGGCGTTGACCGTTTTCGCGCTCTGCGCGCCCCGTGCCAGAAGAAGCCCCATTTTCATGGGCCGGACGGCGCCGGTGAGGGGGATGAATTTCAACGGCCTGCCATCGGGAGACATCTCGGAATGGGGGCGGATATTGGCGATGGAATAGCCGAAACCATTGGCCACCAGCGACCGCAGGACGGCCATGTCCCGGGTGCGCTCGGCGATCCGGGGCTTCACGTTCAGCTGCCGGAAGAAGGACAGGAAATAGTCCGCGCTGTGCGGCAGGTCGAGCAGGATCATGGGGTGGTCCTTGAGCTCCTCCACCGACACGGCGGGCAGATGCGCCAGCGGATGGGTCTCATGGACCATCGCGTAGGGCGGCAGGCTGCGGAGCGGGATGAAGTCGAGATCGGGCGGGATGTCGAGGTCATAGCTGAGCGCGACGTCGATCTCGGCCCGGCGCAGCTTGTCGAAAATGTCGTCCTGGTGGAGCTCGCACTGGGTGACGCGGACATCCGGGTAGGCCTGCTCGAACCGCCGGCGCAGGGGCGGCACGATGATCTGGGCGAAGGTCAGAAGGCAGCCCACCGCCAGCGGCCCCTGGACCTTGCCCGCGATATCCCTGGCCAGACCGTTGAGCGCGTCCGCCTCGGCCAGCGTCTTTTTCGCCTGGAGGAGGAATTGCCGACCGGCCTGGGTCGGCGACAGGCCGTGGGCATGTTTGCGCACGAAGAGCTGCAGGCCGAACTCGTCCTCAAGCTGCGAGATGGCGGCCGAGATCGACGGAGAGGAGACACTCAGCCTTTCCGCGGCGAGCGCGATGGAGCCCATCTCTCCGACGGCGACGAGATATTCGAGCTGGCGCAATGTGAAACGCAGGGGCATGGGTTAGTCATTCCAAGCGTTCGCGGCGCGATCAAGCCCTGTCTTCGCCGCTATTCGTCGCCCGGCACCCCGTAGGAGGGGGCCTCGCGCGGGTCGAGGGCGCGCTGGACATAGGCGCCGAGCTGGGGCTTGTAGACCTGCCAGGCGGCGGCGACGGTCTCGACCGGGCAGTCCTCGGTCCAGTCGCAGCGCAGATCGGCCACCGGCCAGCTGACCTTGTCCACCAGCATCATCCCCGCCGAGTGGACCGGCCCGGCCTCGCCCCCGGCCTTCAGCCCTGCGCGCAGGGCCGCGATCAGCCGGTCGCCGAGATGGCCCCGGCTGGAGAGGAAGGCATCGACGATGGCCTGCGGCACGCCCGCATTGGCCAGAAGGTTGCCGCCCGAGGCGACATTCTCCGCCCGCGCCTCGGTCCAGATCCCCAGCGCGTTCTCGCCGGAATGGATGGCCGTCGCGCCCGCGCTGTCCACCGCCAGCACCTGCCGGTAGGCGATGAAGCGGCCCTGCGCCACGACCTCGGCCATCGCCTCGGGGGCGCTCAGGCCGCGCGCCATCAGGTCGAGCGTGAGGGGGCCGAGCGCGGGGTCGGTCACGTTCTGCGAGGCCACCGCGCCCACGCCTGCCCGCGCATGGGAGCAGCGCGCCGCGACGGCGGGGGAGGAGGAGGAGATGGCGACGCCGAACATGCCCGTCTCTGCGCAGCGGGCGACGAGGGAAAAGGTCATCGGGGCCTCCTCAGTCCGGGATCACGGCGGTGGCGTCGATCTCCACCAGCCAGTCGGGCCGGGCCAGCGCCGAGACGACCAGCCCGGTCGAGACCGGATGCACGCCTTTGATATACTCGCCCATGGTGCGGTAGACCGCCTCGCGGTGGCGCAGATCGGTGATGTAGACCACGATCTTGACCAGATGCTCCATGCTGCCGCCGGCCTCTTCGATCAGCTGGCGGATGTTCTGCATGACCTTGTGGGTCTGCTCCGCCGGGTCGTGGCTGTCGATATTCGTGGCGTCGTCGAGGTTCTGCGGGCACTGGCCGCGCATCCAGACGGTGCGCCCGCCCCGGGTGACCACGGCCTGGCACAGGTCGTTGTCGAGGTTCTGCTCCGGGTAGGTGTCTTTGGTGTTGAACTTGCGGATGCGGGTATGGGCCATGTCAGGTTCCGTTGGTGTCATTCCCCGGGGGTGGCGCAGCCCCGGGCCGCGGGGCCGAGCTGCGCCGTGGTGCCATAGGCGCGGTTGGCGTAGATCAGCGGCGAGCCGCGCCCGGCGATGAAGATCTCGCCCACCTCGCCGAAGATCACATGGTGCGTGCCCACCCGCCTGGCCGTGGCCGTGAGGCAGTCGAAGCCCACCAGCGGATCGACGACGCGCGGCGCGCCGGAGGGCATCGCGGCCCAGTCGGCGCAGGCGAACCTGTCCCTGCCCCGTTCGCCGCGGCGCCCCGCGAACATGTCGGAAATATCGGCCTGATCGTGGCTGAGAACGTTCACGCAGAAACAGCCGTTTTCGAGGATCCTCTCCGCCGCCGGGCTCAGGTGGTGCACGCAGATGAGCAGGGTCGGGCGCGGCATGTCGGCGCTGACCGGGGACATGGCCGAAACCGTGACGCCCGCGCGCCCCGCGGGCCCGTCGGTGGTGATGACATTCACCGTGCAGGCGGCCCGGCTCATCGCGCCCAGAAACCGCTCTCTGAGATCGGTCCCGTCCTGCATGGCGCTATTCCGCCGCCGTTTTCGGCATGTCGCGGGCGAACCAGCGGCTGACCGCGCTGTCGCCCGGGGTCAGCGTGCGCTCGCCCATGACCTGATCGGACAGGCCTGCCGCCTCTTTGACGAAGGCCAGCGGCCCGTCCCAGTCGAAATTGCGGTAGACCGCCGCGAGATGGGCGAAGGGCGGAGACTGGGCGAAGAGCTGGAAGGTGAGCCGGTGCCCGGCATAATCCGAGTTCAGCAGGTCGCGGGCGAAGGCCAGCAGCTTGCGGCGGTCCTCGGCCAGCCATTCCTCGTTGATGGTGTAGTACTTGTCCATCCAGGGCTTGGTCTCGGGGGTGCGGAAGGCGGCGGCGTCGGGGGTGACGCAGATCTGGCCGCCGCAGAGCTCGCGGGCGATATGCATCATCTGGTGCAGCTGCGAACAGGCCAGGACCCGGCCCGAGTAGAGCAGCGACTGGTTGGGCATCATCAGCCCCGCTGGGGATTTCTCGCCCAGCGCGATGGCGGCGGTGAGATGGGCGTTGATCCCCTCGCGATAGACGGCGAGCTGCGCCAGCTTCTCCTGCACCGCCTGCTGCTTGTCGAGCCCGGTCTGGCGCACGTTGAACAGCGCCGCGCCGATCAGCATGTCGGCGAGTTTCAGGTTCCGCTGCACGAAGGCGAAGGCGGAATAGCGGTGCAGGGTGGCCCGGATGAACATGGCCGCCCTGGTGTGCCGGTAGAACAGCACGTTCTCCCAGGGGATCAGCACATTGTCGAAGATGACCAGCGTGTCGACCTCGTCGAACCGGTTGGACAGGGGGTAGTCCTCTGCCGGCGCGCGGCCCGCGAAGCCGGTGCGGCAGATGAATTTCAGGTTGGGCGAGTTGAGATCGCAGATGAACCCCACCGCGTAGTCGGACAGCTCGTCATTGCCCCAGTTGGCGATGGTGGGCTTGGTGAAGGCCTGGTTGGCATAGGCCGCGGCGGTTTCGTATTTCGCGCCCCGCACCACGATGCCCGCATCGGTCTCCTTCACCACATGCAGCAGCATGTCCGGGTCCTGATCCTGCGGCGCCTTGGAGCGGTCGCCCTTGGGGTCGGTGTTTGCCGAGACGTGGAAGGGGTCGGCATGCAGCACCTTGTGGATATGGGTCTCGATGTTCTTCGAGAATTGCGGGTCCACCTCGTTCAGCACGTCCTGGCCGTCATAGAGCGACCACATCTCGCCGACCGTCTCGTCGCCCACGCGGGTCACCACGCCGCCCACCTCGTTCAGCACCGTGTCCGTCGCCCGGCGCTTGGCCCACCAGTCCTCCTGGCTGTAGGGAAGCTGGTTGCCGATGGCGTGAAGCTCGCCGTCCTGGGCGTAGGTCATCACGTCCCGGGTCCCCTCGTCATGCTGCATGTCGTAGATGCGCGCCCGGATATCGACCAGCGGCTTGAACTGCGGATGGGTGGTGACATCCGCCACCTTCTCGCCGTTCACGTAGACCTCGCGGTTGCCGCGGATCGATTCACGGTATTGCTCGCCTGTGCGGATCATCTCTGCGCTCCCGATATCGCCGCCGGACGGTGGCCCCTGTTCGCTGTCCAGATGAGCAGCGGAAAGGCATAAGGTAAACCAAATCCTTTCTTTTCTTTGCTTCGATTTTTCCTAAGTCGCCGATTGCGTGAGGATGGGCATGATCAGCGAGAAGAGCTGGGCCTGGGAGGAGATGGCGCATTTCCGGTAGAGCTGTTTGCGGAACACCTTCACCGTCTGCGGGCTGATCCCGAGCCTGATCCCGATGGAGACCGAGGAATGCCCGCGCAGGATGAGGAGCGCGATTTCCGCCTGGCGCGGGCTGAGGCGGATGCCGCGGGCGGCCTCCATGTCGGCGATGAGCTTGGCGGAGAGGGCCTCGTCGGTGAAATCGCCGCTCGATGTCAGCCCCGACCAGTGCTGCGTGATCAGCCCGCAGGCAATCGGGGCGATCCGCTCGGCGCGCTCCAGGTCGCGCGCCGAGAAGCGCCGCCCGGAGGTGGCGTCGCGCCCGAGGCAGACATGGACCGACACCCCCTCGGCGGGATAGGCCACGTAGGCCAGCTCGTCGATCAGCGTCGTGGCCCGGTAATAGGCCGCGTAGTATTCGTTGCGCTGGAACTGGTCGGGGGCGATGTCGCGCAGCCGGTAGAGACCCTCGGGCCGCCGTTCGACATGCAGCGCATGGAAGGGGTCCAGCAGATAGGCGCCGGAGATGTAGTCGGTCTCCAGTTTCTCATGCACCCGCCGTTCCACGCTCTGGGCGAAGAGAACCTCCGGCTTTCGGCTCTGGAAATAGGCGAGCATGGTCGTGTTGTCGATCTCGAAACTTCGTATAAGCCATTGAAAGAACAGGTGTTCGAACCTGTCACGGCCAAGCGCGCCGATGGCCCGGCCCAGATGCGTTTCGGCTGAGTTCGGCAGTTCCTGCATGATACCACCTTGGGGGTATATACCCCTCAGATCGACGTGATTACCGTTAACTTCTGAATCAGGGGGGTATCATTCGAGGGGCGCGCATGGCCAGCACCGAGATCGCGGTCGACATCGAAAATGTGGTCAAGCGCTACGGCCCGGTCACCGCGCTGCACGGCGTTTCGCTGGATATCCGGGCCAATGAATTCTTCACCCTTCTGGGCCCGTCGGGCTGCGGCAAGACCACGCTCCTGCGCTGCATTGCCGGGTTCGAGGACATCACCGAAGGCGCGATCCGGCTGGATGGCGAGGATATCGGCCCGCTGCCGCCGCACAGGCGGCCGGTCAACACGGTCTTCCAGCACTACGCGCTGTTTCCGCATATGAGCGTCACCGAGAACGTGATGTTCGGCCTTCTGCGCCTGGGCTGGACGGCATCGGATGCGGAGCGGCGGGCGAGCCAGGTCCTGGGCCTGGTGCAGCTTTCCGATTTCGCCGCGCGCAGGCCGGGGCAGCTTTCCGGCGGCCAGCAGCAGCGGGTGGCCCTGGCCCGGGCGCTGGCGCCGCGGCCCAAGGTGCTGCTTCTCGACGAGCCGCTTTCGGCGCTCGACCTCAAGCTCAGGCAGGCCGTGCGGGTGGAGCTCAAGGCGCTGCAGCGCGAGACCGGCATCGCCTTCGTCTTCGTGACCCACGACCAGGAAGAGGCGCTGACCATGTCGGACCGGATCGCGGTCATGTCCGAGGGCCATGTGCAGCAGATCGGCACCCCGCGGGAAATCTACGAGGCGCCGCTCAACCGCTTCGTCGCGGATTTCATCGGCGAGACCAACCTGCTCGACGTGACCGTTCAGGCCGTGAACGGCGGCACCGCGCATCTCACCCTGCCCGGCGGCCACGCCTTCACCTGCCCGGCGGCCGCCGTGGCCTCGGCGGGGCAGGGGCATCTTTCGGTGCGGCCCGAGCGGATCGCGCTTTGCGCGCCCGGGGCGGGGGATCTGGACGTGAGGGTCGAGGACCAGGTCTATCTGGGCACGGATATCCAGCTGCGCACCCGCGTCGCCGATGGCGAGGCGATGGTGGTGCGCATCCAGAATGCCGAGGTCACGCAGATCCCCGAAACCGGCGCGTCGGTCGGGCTGAAGATCGAGGCAGGCGCGGCGCGCCTGCTGGCCGACTGATGGCCGGGGCCGCGCCGGACGGCGCCGGCGCCTCGCGCTCCGAGATCTACCGGGGCAACGGCTTTCGCCTGATGCTGCCGGTCTGGGCCTTCATCGGGATCTTCCTGCTGCTGCCGGTGGTGCTGATGGGGGTCTATTCCTTCCTCACCAAGGAGTTCCGCGGCGGCGTGACCTGGGACTTCACGCTGGCCGCCTATGACCAGTTCTTCTTCGACAGGGGCCTTTTCGGCGACGAGCCGCCGAAGATCGAATGGACCTATATCGGCATCTTCTGGCGCTCGATCTGGCAGGCGGGGCTGGCGACGCTGATGTGCCTCCTGATCGGCTTTCCCACCGCCTGGTTCATCGCCACGCGCGCGCCGCGCGCCCGCTCGGCCTGGCTGTTCCTGGTTACCATCCCCTATTGGGTGAACCTGCTCATCCGCACGGTTTCCATGAAATTCCTGATCCGCGACAACGGGCCGTTGAACGAGTTCCTGCTCTGGACCGGCGCGATCTCCGAGCCGCTGAGCCTCGTCAACACCAATTTCGCGGTGCAGCTGGGGCTGTTCTATTCCTACCTGCCGTTCATGGTCCTGCCGATCTACGCGGCGGTGGAGCGCTATGATTTCGCGCTCTCCGAGGCGGCGGCGGACCTCTATGCGGGCGCCTGGACGACGCTCAGGCTGGTCATCCTGCCGGTGGTCAAACCGGGGATCGTGGCGGGCTCCATCCTGGTCTTCGTCCCCTCGCTGGGCGCGTTCCTGGCGCCCGACCTGCTGGGCGGGGCCAAGACCTTCATGATCGGCTCGCTCATCGAGGAGCAGTTCAAGGGCTCGGCGGGCAACTGGCCCTTCGGGGCGGCGGCATCGATGATTCTGCTCACCATCGTGATGGGGGTGCTGCTGATCTACGCCCGCAACCAGACCAAAGGGGGCAGGTGATGGCCGCCAAGACCGACCTGCGCCGTTTCACGGGCTTTCTGCCCGTCACCATCCTCTGCCTCGTGGTGCTCTACGCGCCGCTCATCGTGGTGGCCGTCTACAGCTTCAACGCCTCCACCTCGATCACCGTCTGGGGCGGCTGGTCGCTGGACTGGTACAGGGATGTCTTTACCGGGCCCGAGGCCCCGAAATTCCGCCAGGCCGCCATCAACTCGCTGGTCATCGCCGTCTCTGCCGGCGCCGCCGCCACCATCATCGCCACCGCCGCCGCGGTCGCCATGAACCGCACCGGCGCCTTCCGCGGCAAGACGGCGGGCTTTGCGCTGATCAACCTGCCGCTGATGGTGCCCGAGGTGGTCACCGCCGTGGCGAGCCTGGTCTTCTTCACGGCGATCGGCTTCACCACCGGGCTGGCGACCATCCTGATCGCCCATATCACCTTCTGCATCCCCTTCGCCTATCTGCCGATATCGGCGCGGATGCAGAGCGTTTCGGACAGCTACGAACAGGCGGCGATGGACCTTTACGCCACGCCCTGGCAGGCCTTCCGCCTGATCCTGCTGCCGCTGATGGCGCCGGGGATCCTGTCGGGCTTCCTGCTGGCCTTCATCATCTCGCTCGACGATTTCCTGATCACGAATTTCGTCAAGGGCGCGGGGGTCGAGACCCTGCCCACGGCGATCTTCGGGTCGGTCAAACAGGGCATCAAGCCCAATATCATGGCCATCTCCACGCTGATGCTCGGGGTGTCGGTGGTCCTTGTCTCCCTGTCCTGGCTCATCGGCCGGGTCGGGCAATCACAACAAAAACAAACCTGAAAACACGACAACAGCGGAGTCCTCCCATGAAAAAACTGCTCACCACCACCGCGCTTCTCCTCGGTCTCGCGGGCACGGCCCAGGCCGAAGGCAAGCTCTCGATCTATCACTGGTTCGAATACATCCCGCAGGAACTGCTGGATAAGTTCGCGGCCGAATACGATGTCGAGGTGACCATGGACACCTATGACAGCAACGAGGCCCTGCTGGCGGCGCTGAAGGCGGGCAAGCTCGGCAGCTACGACGTGGCGGTGCCCGGCGACTACATGGTCGAGATCCTCGGCCAGGAAGGCATGCTCGACAGCTTCGCCCCCGAGGAGATGCCCAATCTCGGCAATATCCAGGACCAGTGGATGGATGTCTCCTTCGATCCGGGCCGCCACAGCTCGATCCCCTATCAGTGGGGCTCGACCTCGTTCTCGGTGAACCGCGATGTCTATGACGGGCCGATCGACACCACCGACATCATCTTCAACCCGCCCGAAGAGCTGAAGGGCAAGATCAACGTGCTCGACACCGCGGGCGAGACGCTGACCTTCGCCTCCATCCACCTGGGCATTCCGCAATGCACCTCGGACCGGGAACAGCTCAAGGCGCTCAACGACCTTGTGCTTTCGGCGAAGGAGAACTGGGCCTCCTTCGGCTCCGACATTGCCAAGGACGTGCTGGTTTCGGGCGACGCGGCGGCGGGGATGATCTGGTCGGGTTTCTCGGCCAAGGCGCGCGCGGAAGGGGCGAATATCGAATACGCCTTCCCGAAACAGGGCTACATCGTCTGGATGGACAACGTGGTGCTGCTGAAAGACGCGCCGAACCGCGAAAACGCGCTGAAATTCATGAATTTCCTGCTTGAGCCGGAAAACGCGGCGGCGGTGACGAACTACGCGCAATACACGGCGGGCGTGAAAGGGGCCGAGGCCTATCTGACCGAAGAGGTCGCCAACCTGCCCGAGTCGAACCCGCCCGAAGGGGTCCCCGCCTATTTCGTCCAGGCCTGCCCGGAAGAGGTGCAGGTGCTCTACGACGCGATCTGGACCAACCTCAAGAAGTAAGCAGGACCTCGGAAATGGCCATGAAACTCGCACTCTACCAGGGCCCGCCCATCGGCGGCGATGTCGAGGCGGGGTTTGCCCGGCTCGGCGCCCAGCTCGGGGCTGCGGCCAGGGCGGGCGCAAGCATGGCCGTCTTCCCCGAGCTGTTCCTGCCCGGCTACAACCGGCCGGACCTTCACCGAAGCCTCGCCCAGCCCCTGGGCGGGGCATGGACGGACCGTCTTGCGGCGCTTGCCCGCGAGGCGGGCTGCGGGCTGACCGTCGGCTGGGCCGAGCGCGAAGGCGAGGTCGTCTACAACGCCGCCACCTGTTTCGGCGCGCGGGGCGAACGGCTCGGCCATTACCGCAAGATCCAGCTCTACGGCCCGATGGAGAAGGCAAGCTTCTCCCCCGGCGCCGACTACTGCCTCTTCGATCTGGACGGCGTCCCGGCCGCCCTGATGATCTGCTATGACGTCGAATTCGCCCCCCATGTGCGCGCGCTCGCCGAACGGGGGGTGAAGCTGATCCTCGTGCCCACGGCCAACCCGGAAGGCTTCGACTTCGTCTCGCGCGTGTTCGTCCCCGCCCGCGCCGCCGAGATGGGCCTCACCATCGCCTATGCCAATTTCTGCGGGACGGAGGGCGAGCTGACCTTCGCCGGGCAATCGGTCATCGCGGGCCCCGATGCCAGCCTCTTCGCCGCCGCGGGCAAAGGCGAGGCGCTTCTCGTCGCCGAGATCGGAATTTCCCCCGACCCGCGCTTTCTCTCAACCCAACTCGCCGATTTCAGAAAGGTCTGCTGATGTCACTTGATCTGGACATGACAACCGACGCGGTGCTGACCGCCGACACCCATCTCATCCAGTCCTTCGCCGATCTCAACGCGCTGAAGCAGGATGGCGCGCGCACGGTGATCGTGGGGGCCAAAGGCGCCATGGTGCGCGACAGCGACGGGCGCGAGCTGATCGACGGGATCGGGGGGCTGTGGTGCGTCAATGCGGGTCACGGCCGGGCCGAGATCATCGATGCGATCACCGAGCAGCTGAAGACGCTCGATTTCTATTCGACCTTCTACAATTTCACCCATCCGGCCGCGGCGGCGCTCGCCGACAAGGTGGCCAGCCTCGCCCCGGGGGACCTCAACAAGGTCTATTTCGCCAATTCCGGCTCGGTCGCCAATGACAGCGCCATCCGCATCCTGCACCATTACAACAACCGTCTCGGCCGCCCGAACAAGAAGAAGGTTCTGAGCCGGATCGGCGCCTATCACGGCTCGACCCATCTGGCGATCGCCATGACCACGCCCGCCTATTCGGAGGGCTGGGACAGCGCCTCGGGCCTCGTCCACCATCTCAGGTGCCCGCATCACTGGCGCGAGGGCGAGGGGATGAGCGAGGCGGAGTTCCTCGACGCGCTGGCGGAGGACCTGAAGGGCAGCATCGAGCGGATCGGGGCGGAAAACATCTGTGCCTTCATCGCCGAGCCGATCATGGGCGCGGGCGGCGTGATCGTGGCGCCCGAGGGCTATCATGCCCGCATGGCCGCGATCTGCCGCGACAACGAGATCAAGTATATCTCCGACGAGGTGGTGACGGCCTTCGGGCGGCTGGGCCATTTCTTCGCCTCCCAAGAGGTGTTCGGCATCACCCCCGACATCATCACCACGGCCAAGGGGCTGACCTCGGGCTATCAGCCGATGTCGGCGACCATCGTCTCGGATGAAATCCACGAGGTGATCTCGGGCCCCGGCGGCCTCTTCCTGCATGGCATGACCTATTCCGGCCATCCGGCCGCGGCGGCGGCGGGGCTGGCCAATATCGCGCTGATGGAGCGCGACGGGTTGCCCGAGCAGGTGCGCGTGACCGGCAAGCGGTTCGAGGCAGGTCTGCGGGCGCTGGGCGATCTCGAGCTGGTCGGCGATGTGCGCGGAAGCCATTTCATGATGGGGATCGAGTTCGTGCACGACAAGTCCGCCAAGACCCCCTTCGCGCCCGAAGACCAGGTCGGGCTGAAGGTGGCGCAGGCCGCCCAGGACCGCGGCCTCGTCGCGCGGCCCCTGGGCAATATCCTGATCCTGTCGCCCACGCTGGTGATGACGCCGGAGCTTATCGACCAGACGGCGGAGATCCTGCGCGACAGCATCTCCTCCGTCACCGCCACGCTCTGAGCGCCTGCCGGCAGGCGCCGCGATCAACGCGCCGTGACGTCCTTCCCCGCAGGGACGTCACGGGGGCACGGAAACCGGGGTCACTCCGCGGCTTTTTCTGCCGTTATCGCGGCGTAATCCGCGGGCTCCCGGTGCAGCGCGAAGTCGAAGACGTTGCTGCGGATCTCGGCGCAGCGGTCGAGGTCGATCTCCGCCGAGATCACCTCGTCGCCGACGCCGGCGGCGCGGGCCAGGACCTCGCCGGTCGGGGCCACGATGATGCTGCCGCCGATCAGCTCGCTGCCCTCCTCCAGCCCCGCCTTGGCCACGGCCACGGCCCAGAGCCCGTTCTGGTAACAGCCCGCCTGGATGGACAGGTCGTTGTGGAAATACTGCAGATGGTCATGTTCCGGCGCGGGCGGGTAGTGCAGGGGGGTGTTGTAGCCCAGGATCACCAGCTCCGCGCCCCCGAGGCCCAGCACGCGCCAGGTCTCGGGCCAGCGGCGGTCGTTGCAGATGCACATGCCGAGCTTGCCGCCGAAGGCGTCGAAGACCGGGAAGCCCAGGTCGCCCTTTTCGAAATAGCGTTTCTCGAGATGCTGGAAGGGGCGCCAGGGCTCGTTCTCGCGATGGCCGGGCAGGTGAATCTTGCGGTATTTCCCCACGATCTCGCCCTCGGGCGAGACCAGGATCGCGGTGTTGAAATGCCGCCCCTCGGGCGTCAGCTCGGCATAGCCGAGATGAAAGCCGATGCCGAGCTCTGCGGCGAGGTCGAAGAGCGGGCGCACATCGCCACTGGGCATCTCGGTCTCGAACCAGGCGTCGATCTCGGCCGGGTTTTCCATGAACCAGCGCGGGAAGAAGGTGGTCAGCGCCAGCTCGGGAAAGACCACCAGCGAGGCCCCGCGCGCATGCGCCTTGCGCATCAGCGCGCACATCCGCGCCACGGCCGAGCTGCGCGGCTCGTCCCGCCCGATCGGCCCCAGCTGCGCGCCCGCGACGATGAATTTCCGGCTCATGCTAACCCTCCTGCCAGGTCGCAGACGACATCGAGCAGCACCTGCGCGCCGGCCGCGATGTCGTCCTCTTCGCTATGTTCGTTGATGTTGTGGCTCAGCCCCTTGGCGGAGGGGATGAAGATCATCGCGGTCGGGCAGTTCGGCGCGAACATCTGCGCGTCATGGCCCGCGCCCGAGGGCATCCGTTTCACGCTGAGCTGCCGCGCCCGCGCCGCCGCCTCGATCTGCCCGACAAGGCCCGCGTCAAAACCGACGGGCGCGAAGCGCGCCAGCGGCCGGTGGCGGAGCGTGCAGCCCGCCGCCCGCGCCGCCGCCTCGGCCTCCTCCAGCAGGCGCTCGCCCGCGGCCTCCAGCACCGCGCCGTCGGTGTTGCGCAGGTCGACCGTCAGGCGTGCCTGTTCCGGCACCACGTTGACCAGGCCGGGGGACAGCTCGAACACCCCCACGGTGGCGACCTGGGGCGGGCCATTCTCGGCGGCGATGCGGTCGGCGGCGACCGCGATGCGCGCGGCCACCTGGCCTGCGTCGCGCCGCAGCGCCATGGGCGTGGTGCCGGCGTGGTTGGTCTGGCCGGTCACGGTGAACTCGGTCCAGTGGATGCCCTGCACGCCGGTCACGGCGCCGATGCGGATGCCCTCCTGCTCCAGCACCGGGCCCTGCTCGACATGCAGCTCCAGGTAGGCGGCGGGGGTGATCGGCGCGGCGCTGCCGCGGTAACCGATGCGGTCGAGCTCCTCGCCGACCACGGCGCTGCCGTCGGTGGCGCGGGTGGCGAGCATCTCGTCCAGGTCCAGCGTGCCCTGGTGCACGCCCGATCCCATCATGTCGGGGGCAAACCGCGCGCCTTCCTCGTTGGTGAAGGCGGCCACGGCCACCGGGCGCTGCGTCTTCATGCCCGCCGCGTTCAGCGCCGCGACGACCTCCAGCCCCGACAGCACGCCGAGCGCCCCGTCATAAAGGCCCCCGGTCGCCACGCTGTCGATATGCGAGCCGATCATCACCGGCGGGCCGTCCTGCGCGCCGGGGCGGATGCCCCAGATGTTGCCGATGGCGTCGATCGAGACGCTCAGGCCCAGGTCCTGCATCTGCGCCACCAGCCAGTCGCGCCCGGCGCGGTCGGCATCGGTGAGCGCCAGCCGGCACACGCCGCCGCCCTCCAGTGCGCCGATTTCGCCCAGTTCGAACACCCGCCCCATCAGGCGCTTGGCAGAGATTTCCGGGCGCATCAGGCAGCCCCCCGCACGGCATCGCCGGAAAGCCCGACCAGTTCTTGGTACAACTCGGCGTCGGTGTCGCCCTCAGTGCCGAAGACGACCACGCGGGAGCCGGCGTCGAGGCCCAGCATCGCGCGGGCCTCGTCGTCCCCCATTGCCGCCGTGAGTCCGGCCAGACCCGCCACGGCGGATTCTCCGGCCACGATGGCAGGGTCGCCCGCCACGGGCCGCGCGAGGCGGCGCATTTCGGCCACCGCGGCGGCATCGGTCAGCGCCATCACCGCGTCGGCGTGGTCGCGCAGGATTTCCCAGGCCAGCGCCGAGACCTCGCCGCAGGCGAGCCCCGCCATCAGCGTGTCGAGATCGCCCTCGACCGCGGTCGGCTGCCCGGCGCGGATCGATTCCAGCCAGCAGGCCGAGCGGTCGGGATCGCAGAGCACGATCTTCGGCCGCTCGGCCCCCCAGCGGCGCACCGCCTGTGCGGTCACCGCCGCGGCCATGCCGCCGACGCCGGTCTGCAGGAAGACATGGGTGGGGGCCTCGTCAAGCGCATCGAAGGCCTCGGCCGCCATCACCTCGTAGCCCTGCATCACGTCCTTGGGGATGTCCATGTAGCCCGGGTAGGAGGTGTCGGAGACCACGAACCAGCCTTCGCGCGTCGCCGTCTCCTGCGCCTCGCGGACCGAGTCGTCGTAATTGCCCGCGCAGCGGCGGACCTCGGCGCCATAGGCCTCGATCGCCGCCTTGCGGCCCTCGGAGACCGTGGCGTGGATGAAGATCACGCAGTTGCAGCCGAAATTCTGCGCGCCCCAGGCGACCGAGCGGCCGTGATTGCCGTCGGTGGCGCAGCAGACGGTGATCCTGGCGGCCTCGTCGGGATAGGCCCGGCCGGTGACCTCGTCCATCGAGACCGCGTGCCCCAGCGCCTTGGACAGCTCTGCCTGCAGCAGGCGGGCCACCGCATAGGCCCCGCCCAGCGCCTTGAAGCTGCCCAGCCCGAACCGGCCGCCCTCGTCCTTGTAGTGCAGCGCGGCGACGCCCAGCTCGGCCGCCAGCCCCGGCAGCGCCACCAGCGGCGTGGGCGCGTAGCCCGGCCAGCCGCCGATCGTAGCGCGGGCCGCGGCCAGACCGGCGTCGCTGAGGATCGCGTCCTGCGCCTCGGTCCAGGGGTTTTCGGGCGCGGCGGGCGGGTTGAGGCAAAGCGTGAAAGCCTCGGGCGTGCCGGGGGCGCGGGTGATCTCTGTGGTCATGTAATCCTCGGAATTTATTGCCCCGACGGGCGGAACCCGGGCGGCGCGAGGCCGCCCGGGCCGGTGGTGCGATCAGAAGTCGGTCTTCTCTTCCTCGATCGAGGTCAGCATGGCCTCCAGCATCGCGGCGCCGTCGGCACCGAACTTCTCTTCGATCAGGGCGCGGACGGCCGGCTGGGCGGCCTCGGCGAACTTGGCCTGCTCCTCGGGGGTCACGACGTTGACCTCCATCTTCGCGGCCAGCGCCGGCAGGCCCTTGTCCGAGGCCTCGATCACCCGGCTCATCGAGCGGCCGGCATCGGTGGCGACATCGGCGGCCCACTTGATGAGGTACTGGTCCTCTTCGCTCAGGCCCTCCAGGAACTCCTTGTTCATGGTCCAGATGTAGGGGGTGATCAGGTGGTTGGTGATCGAGAGGTATTTCTGCACCTCGTCGAACTTGGCGAAGGCGATGATCGGCACCGGGTTCATCTGGCCGTCGGCGACGCCGGTCTGCAGCGCGGTATAGACCTCGGCCCAGGGCAGCGGGGTCGGCTGGCCGCCCAGCGACGAGATCATCGCCTCATGGGTGGGGAGCGTCATGGTGCGGATGCGCAGCCCGTCCATATCCTCGACCGAGGCGATGGGGTGCTTGCTGTCGGTGAAGGCGAAGAAGCCGCCGGAATCCAGCAGGCCCAGAACCTCGAGCCCGGTCTTGGCTTCCAGGTCGGAAACGAATTTCTCGCCGAACGAGCTGTCCTTGGTGATCACCTTGGAGGCCACGCCGATATTCGGGAAGGCGAAGGGGATGTCGAACACGCCCACCAGCGGGTAGTGCTGCGCCATGCCGCCCGAGGACGAGATGGTGGACTCCACCAGGCCCGAGCGGACCTGCTCGATCACCTCGTTGTCCTTGCCGAGCTGGCCGTTCGGGAAGAGCTGCACCTCGATCTGGCCGTTAGAGTTCGACTCGACCAGCGATTTGAACACCGCGGCCATCGCGCCGGAATGGCTGGCAAACGGGTCCTCGGGGTTCAGGTGCGCCAGACGGATGGTGACGTCTGCGGCCTGGGCCTGCGCGGCCAGGCAGAGGCCGGCAAGGGCCATGGAGGCGGCTTTCATGAATGACATGGTCTTTCCTTTCCTGTTGGGAGGGGGCGCCGGGGTCAAAGCCCCAGCATTCTTGGTATGAAAAGCGTGAGGTCGGACCAGAAGGCGATCACCAATAGGATCGCGACCTCGGCGATGATGAAGGGCCACAATTCGCGCGTGATCCCTTCGACCTTCTCGCCGGTGACCGAGGCCAGCACGAACAGACAGGCGCCCACGGGTGGCGTCATCAGCGAGATGTTGAGCGCGAGGATGATCATGATCCCGGCATGGACCGGCGCCATCCCGATCTGGGCGGTCAGGGGCGCCAGAACGGGGGCCAGGATGATCAGCGTCGCGTTGATGTCCATCACCAGCCCGATCAGCAGCAGCAGCACGACGATCAGGGCGATGATGATCTGCGGGTTGTCCGACACCGACAGCAACGCCTCGGCGATGGCCTGCGGGATGCGGTTGAAGGTCATCCACCAGCCCAGGATCGAGGCCGAGGCGATGATCAGGAAGATCACGCCGGTGATGCGGGTGGTGCGCACGCCGATCTCGTACAGGTCGCGCCAGCTCAGCGCGCGGTAGATGACGCCGCCGACGAACAGCGCATAGGCCACCGCGATGGCTGCGGCCTCGGTGGGCGTGGCGAAACCGCCGAGGATGGAGCCCAGGATGAAGACCGGCAGCAGCGCGGCCAGGAACCCCTCGCGCAGCGCGGCCCAGACGGCGCAGAGGCTCGGCCGGCCCTCGCCCTTGGGCAGGTTCTTGCGCCGCGCGGTCAGCGCGATTACGCCCATGCAGATCGCGCAGATCAAGAGGCCCGGCAGGATGCCCGCGGCGAACAGCCCCGCGATCGACACCCCCATGATCGAGCCGTAGATGATGGCCAGCGTCGAGGGCGGGATGGTCGGCCCGATGATCGAGCCGGCGGCGGTGACGGCGCAGGCGTAGCGGCGCGTATAGCCCGCCTTTTCCATCGCCGGGACCAGCGTGTTGCCGAAGGCCGCGGCATCCGCCGTGGCCGAGCCGGTGATGCCCGCGAACATCACCGAGGCCACCATGTTGGAATGCGCCATGCCGCCCCGCATCCAGCCCACCAGCGCATCGGCGAGCTTCACCAGCCCCTGCGTGATGCCGGAGCGGTTCATGATCTCGCCCGCGAGGATGAAGAAGGGCATGGCCAGGAACGGGAACAGGTCGAGCCCGGCAAACACCCGGTCCGGCGCCATGGTCATGAAGCGCGGCCCCATGTCGAGAATGCCGATCATCCCCGCCACGCCGATGGCGAAGCCCACGGGCATTCCGAAGGCCAGAAGGCCGAAGAAGGCGAGTGCGACGAGGAGGGCGCCCATCATTCGCCTCCCGGCATGGCGAGGGTGGCGCCGGTCGCCTCGGGCGCGCGCTCGGCAAAGAAGTCGTGGATGCCGATCAGGGCGAGCTGCAGGCAGGCCATGCCGGCGGCCAGCGGCACCCCCATGAAAGGGTAGCCCTTGGGAATGGCGTAGATCATGGTCAGCCGAGAGAACCCCTTGGCGGCAAAGCCGATCCCGTAGATCAAGAGGGCCAGGAAGAAGGCAAAGGCGATCACGTCGAACGCGACCGCCAGCCAGCGCCGCACCGGCGCGGGCAGGCGGCCGAAGATGAACTCGACCCCGATATGCTCGCGATGGGCGATCCCCGAGGACACCGCCAGCAGCGCCATCCAGATCATCAGGTAGCGCGCAAGCTCCTCGGTGAAGGTCAGCGGCAGCGGGATCACGTAGCGCACCAGAACGCCCAGCCAGACATCCAGCACCAGCACCACGAGCAGCGCCACGCAGACCCGCTCGACCAGCCAGTTGATCTTCTGGCTCCACTCCTTTGCCCTGGCGGCTATGCTGGTCATCCGGCGAATCTCCCGACCATGTGCGGCTTGACGAGGGTACGAAAAGACGTTTTCATGATTATTGAAAACACGAAAATCAAATTTCACCAAGTGGAAACGCACGATGCCCAAAAATGATGCGGAAACGGCGGCCCGTCCGATCGTCCGGCGTATTCATGAGGCATATGCGTCATTGCCGGACGGGGAGCGCCGGATCGGCGAGACGATCCTGGAGGCCCCGGCCGAGCTGGCCGTCTGGACCGCCTCCGAGCTGGCGCTGCGCGCCGGCGTTTCCAACGCCACGGTCAGCCGGTTCTTCCGGCGGCTCGGATACGGCAATTTCGAGGAGGCCCGGCAGGACGCGCGCCGCCTGCGCGCCACCGGCTCGCCACTGTTCACCGGGCGCAAGGGGCCGGCGACGGGCGACCCGATCTCCGAGCTGATCCGCGAAGAGGTGGCGCTGATCGAGGCGACGCTGTCGCGGCTGAACCCCGTGACGCTCAAGGAGATCGGCAAGGCCATCGCGGGCGCGCCGCGCATCCGCACGCTGGGCTTCCGCAACAGCCATTTCCTGGCCGAATACGTCACCGCGCAGCTTGCCCAGATGCGCCCCGGCGTGGCCCCCTTGCTGTTGCCGGGCCAGACCCAGGCCGAGGGGATCTCGACGCTGGGGCAGGGCGATCTGGCGATCGTCGTGGGCCTGCGGCGGCGCCCGGCGGGCTTTGCGCGGGCCGTCGAGGCGATCGCGGCGCGCGGGGCGCAGGTCCTGCTGCTGGCCGACCAGACCGTGCGCGAGGCGCCTGCCCATGCCACATGGACGCTCGACTGCGTGGTCGACACGCCGCAATTCGTCGATTCCTATGTCGGCGCGGTTTCGGCGCTGCGCCTGCTCATCCTCGAGACCGGCCGCGCGCTGGGCGAGAAGGGGCGGAGCCATCTCGAGGAGGTCGAGGAACTGCGCGAAGAGCTCGGCGAGCTGGAATAGGCCTGCGGGGCGGGGTCCCGTCCCCGCGCTGCGCCGCCTCGAAAGGCGCCCCGTGGCCCGCAGCTCGGCCCGCCTGCCTGTTGCCCCCTTGGCGGCCCGCTTCGGCGTGGCTAAGAAGGCTGTCCCAACAGAGCGGAGGAGATGCCTTGGACGCCGCAAAACGTATTGCCCGGACCATCGCCACTGAGATCGGCGCCCGCCCCGAACAGGTCGGCGCGGCGGTGACGCTGCTGGACGAGGGCGCAACCGTGCCCTTCATCGCGCGCTACCGCAAGGAGGTCACCGGGGGGCTGGACGACAGCCAGCTGCGCCGGCTCGCCGACCGGGTGGTCTATCTGCGCGAGCTGGAGGCGCGGCGGGTCAGCATCCTTGAGACGATCAGGGAGCAGGGCAAGCTGACCGAGGACCTCGCGACCTCCATCGCGCGGGCCGAAACCAAGGCCGAGCTGGAGGATATCTACCTTCCCTTCAAGCCCAAGCGCCGCACCAAGGCGATGATCGCGCGCGAAAACGGGCTGGAGCCCCTGGCCGAGGCGATTCTCGCCGACCGGTCGGCCGACCCGGAGGCCCTGGCGGAGGGCTTTGTCACCGAGGCGGTGCCCACGGCGAAGGACGCGCTGAACGGCGCGCGCGACATCCTGGCCGAGCAGCTGTCGGAGAATGCCGCCCTGCTGGGCGAGCTGCGTGCCTTCATGCAGAAAGAGGCCTTCCTCAGCGCCAAGGCCGTGCCGGGGCAGGAGGAGAAAGGCGCGAAATTCTCCGACTATTTCGACCATCGCGAGCTCTGGGCCAACGTGCCCTCGCACCGGGCGCTGGCGATGATGCGGGCCTCGAACGAGGGCGTGGTGACGCTGGACATCGCCCCCGACCCCGAGACCGGCGCGGCCCGGGCCGAGGCCATGGTGGCCGCGCAACTGGAGGCGCGGGGCGAAGGGCCGGGGGATGCCTGGCTGCGGCAGGTGGCGGGCTGGACCTGGCGGGTGAAGCTGAGCCTGTCGATGATGATCGACCTGATGGGCGATCTGCGCGCCCGCGCGCAGGAGGAGGCCATCGCGGTCTTCGCCCGCAACCTCAGGGACCTGCTGCTGGCCGCGCCCGCGGGCGCGCGGCCCACGCTGGGCCTCGACCCCGGCATCCGCACCGGCGTGAAGGCCGCGGTGGTGGATGCCACCGGCAAGCTGGTGGCGACCGACACGCTCTACCCCTTCCAGCCCAAAAACGACCTGCGCGGGGCGCAGGAGGCGATCCTGCGGCTCATCAGGGCGCATGGGGTGGAGCTGATCGCCATCGGCAACGGCACCGCCAGCCGCGAGACCGAGCGGATGGTGGGTGAGACGCTGAAGCTCTTGCCCGCGGGGGTGAAGGCGCCCGTCAAGGTGGTGGTGTCCGAGGCCGGGGCCTCGGTCTATTCCGCCTCGGAGCTGGCGGCGCGGGAGTTTCCCGGTCTCGATGTCAGCCTGCGCGGGGCGGTCTCCATCGCGCGGCGGCTGCAGGATCCGCTGGCCGAGCTGGTGAAGATCGAGCCGAAATCGATCGGCGTGGGGCAGTACCAGCACGATGTCGACCAGCACCGGCTGTCGCGCGCCCTGGAGGCGGTGGTCGAGGACGCGGTGAACGCGGTGGGGGTGGACCTGAACACCGCCTCGGCGCCCTTGCTGGCGCATGTCTCGGGTCTGGGGCCGAGCCTGGCCGAGGCGGTGGTGGCCCATCGCGACGCGCATGGCGCCTTCCGCTCGCGCAAGGCGCTGCTCAAGGTCGCGCGCCTCGGCCCCCGGGCGTTCGAGCAATGCGCGGGCTTCCTGCGCATCCGCGACGGGGACGAGCCGCTGGATGCCTCGGCCGTCCACCCCGAGGCCTATGGCGTGGCGCGCCGGATCGTGCAGGCCTGCGGGCGGGATATCCGGTCGCTGATGGGCGATTCGGTGGCGCTGAAGCGGCTCAGGGCCGAGGATTTCGTGGACGAGAGCTTCGGCCTGCCCACGGTGCGCGACATCCTCACGGAACTGGAAAAGCCGGGCCGCGACCCGCGCCCGAGCTTCAAGACCGCCTCCTTCGCCGACGGGGTGGAGGCGATCACCGACCTGAAGCCGGGGATGGTTCTGGAGGGCACGGTCACCAACGTGGCGGCCTTCGGCGCCTTCGTGGATATCGGGGTGCACCAGGACGGACTGGTGCATGTCAGCCAGCTGGCCGACCGCTTCGTCAAGGACCCGCACGAGGTGGTCAAGGCGGGCGACGTGGTGAAGGTGCGGGTGACCGAGGTCGACGTGGCGCGCAAGCGCATCGGGCTGAGCATGCGCAAGGACGGCGGCGCCTCTGCCCGCGACGCCCGGGCCGAACGTGGTGCGGGGCCGGGCGGAAACAAGGGCAATGGCCGCGGGCGCAAGGGGCCGATGGAGGCCGGGCCCAAGGGCAAAGGCAACGGCGGCGGCCAGACCGGCGCGCTGGGGGCGGCCCTGATGGACGCGATGAAGAACCGCTAGGCCCCGGTCACCGGCACGCCCTGACATGCCCAGAGCGACACGGCCCGACCTCGGCCGCAGGCACCCGAAGTCGGGGACCTGCGCGGCGTTGATGTGCGCGCGTGATTGCCCCCATGAGGCCGCAAGAGCGCGGCACGAGTGATCAAAAAACGCTCAGACCTGCCCAAACAGTAGGCAATCGGCAAAGGCGGCCGGTTTGAGGCTTGAACCGAGTTGCCGCGCCCGCCGGCGGAAATATGTTTCTCGCTATGGGTGGTATTGAGACATTCGACGAAATGTGGGGCACGCGCGAGGAACTGCGCGCGCCCTACAAGAGTTTTCAGACCTGGCTGGACGGCGAGGACCCCGCGCGCCTGCGCGCCAAGCAGCGCGAGGCCGAGGAAGTGTTCCGCCTGACCGGGATCACCTTCAATGTCTACGGCCGCGCCGAGGCCGAAGAGCGGCTGATCCCCTTCGACATCATCCCGCGCATCATCTCGGGCCCGGAATGGCAAAAGCTGAGCCGCGGGATCGAGCAGCGGGTGCGCGCGATCAACGCCTTCCTCTACGACATCTACCACCGGCAGGAGATCGTGAAGGCCGGCCGCATCCCCGAAGAGATGATCAGCCGCAACGATGCCTTCCTGCCGCAGATGATCGGGGTCACGCCGCCCGGCGGGATCTATACCCATATCGTGGGCATCGACCTGGTGCGCACCGGCGACAACCAGTTCTTCGTGCTTGAGGACAACGCGCGCACGCCCTCGGGCGTGAGCTACATGCTCGAGAACCGCGAGACGATGCTGCAGATGTTCCCCGAGCTGTTCTCGCAGAACCGGGTGAAGCCGGTGCAGAACTACCCCGCCGACCTGCGCCGGTCGCTTGCGGCCTGTGCGCCGGCCACCGACGGGCCGCCCCGGGTCGCGGTGCTGACGCCGGGGATCTACAACTCTGCCTATTTCGAACACGCCTTCCTGGCCGACCAGATGGGGGTCGAGCTGGTCGAGGGGCACGACCTGCGGGTGGTCGACGGGCGCGTGGCGATGCGCACGACGCAGGGCTATCAGCCGATCGACGTGCTCTACCGCCGGGTGGACGACGACTTCCTCGATCCGCTCAATTTCAACCCCGAAAGCGCGCTCGGCGTGCCGGGGATCATGGATGTCTACCGCGCGGGCGGGATCACCATCGCCAATGCGCCGGGCACCGGGATCGCCGACGACAAGGCGGTCTACAGCTACATGCCGGAGATCGTGGAGTTCTATACCGGCGAAAAGGCGATCCTGGAAAACGTGCCCACCTGGCGCTGCTCGGAGCCCGAGGCGCTGGCCTACGTCCTGGACAATCTCGAGGACCTGGTGGTGAAGGAGGTGCACGGCTCGGGCGGCTACGGCATGCTGATCGGCCCGGCCGCGACCAGGAAGGACCTCGCCGCCTTCCGCAGGAAGCTCAGGGCGCGGCCGGCCAACTACATCGCTCAGCCGACGCTGTCGCTTTCGACGGTGCCGATCTTCACCCGGGCGGGGCTCGCGCCGCGCCATGTGGACCTGCGCCCCTTCGTGCTGGTCAGCCCCGAGGGCATCAACATCACCCCCGGCGGCCTGACGCGGGTGGCGCTGAAGAAGGGCTCGCTGGTGGTGAACTCCTCGCAGGGCGGGGGCACGAAAGACACCTGGGTGCTTGAGGACTGACGATGCTGGGCAAGACGGCAAACGGCCTATACTGGATGTATCGCTACCTCGAGCGGGCCGAGAACACCTCGCGCCTGGTGGAGACGGCGCAGCGGATCGCCCTGACCCGGTCGTCGGGCAACAGCGACGAGGAATGGGGCTCGGTCATGCAGTCGGCCGGGGTCTTCGAGGGCTACAAGGCGCACCGTGACGGCGTGACCAAGGACGCGGCCATCGACTGGATGCTGCGCGCGCCCGACAACCCGTCTTCGATGCTGTCCTCGATCTGCGCGGCGCGGCAGAACGCCCGGCTCGTGCGCACCGCCCTGACCCACGAGGTGTGGGAGGCGGTGAACGGCTGCTACATGTCCTCCCGCGAGGCGCTGGCGCGCAGGGTGGGCGAGCGCGACCTGCCCGGCGTTCTGGGCGATTTGCGCCAGCGCACGGCGCTGGTGCGCGGCGCGACCCATGGCACGATGCTGCGCAACGACAACTTCGACTTCGCCCGCATCGGCACCTTCCTGGAGCGCGCCGACAACACCGCCCGCATCCTCGACGTGAAATACTACGTCCTGCTGCCCTCGGCCTATTCGGTGGGCTCCAGCATCGACAATGTCCAGTGGGAGACCATCCTGCGCGCGGTCTCGGCGCGGGGCGGCTACCGGATGGTGCACGGCAACCAGGTCAGCCCGCGCGAGATCGCGCGGTTCCTGATCCTGGACCAGCGGATGCCGCGCAGCCTGAATTTCTGCGCCCTCAAGATCCGCGACAATCTGAACTACCTGGCCTCGGATTACGGCGTCCGCCCGCCATCCTTCCGCCTGGCCGACGGGCTGGTGCGGCGCTTCCTGTCGCATGACATCGACGCGATCTTCGATTTCGGCCTGCACGAATATGTGCAGAACGTGCTGTCGGCGCTGGGCGAGCTGGGCCGGCAGATCGAGATCGACTACAGGTTCTACGAGTGATGCCATGCGCCTGAAAATCCGCCACACCACCCGCTACAGTTTCGACGACCCGGTGCGCTACGGGCTCCAGCAGCTGCGCAAGACGCCCAAGTCGGGCCCGACGCAGGAGGTCCTGTCCTGGAACATGACCATCACCGGCGGAAAGCGCGAACTCGGTTTCCAGGACCAGCACCGCAACATCGTCGAACTGGTCAGCTTCGACCGGGACGTGACCGAGATGGCGCTGAGCTGCGAAGGCGAGGTGCGGGTCAGCGACACCAATGGCGTGGTCGGCCAGCATATCGGCCCCACGCCGCTCTGGCTGTTCCGCCGCACCACGCCGCGCACCAGGGCGGGCGCCGGGTGCAGGGCGCTGATCCGCCAGGTGGAGGGCGAAACGGAGCTGGAACGGCTTCATGCGCTGTCGCGGGCCGTTCACGGGGCGGTGGATTACGAGCTCGGCGCCTCCCATCCCGACTGGGGCGCCGAGGAGGCGCTCGGCCATGGCCGCGGGGTCTGCCAGGACCATGCCCATGTCTTCATCGCCTGCGCCCGCCAGATGGGGATCCCGGCGCGCTATGTCTCGGGCTACCTGATGATGGATGACCGGGTCGATCAGGACGCCAGCCATGCCTGGGCCGAGGCCCATGTCGCGGGGCTGGGCTGGGTCGGGTTCGACATCTCCAACGGCATTTCCCCCGATACCCGCTATGTCCGCGTCGCGACCGGGCTGGACTATGCCGAGGCCGCTCCTGTAACAGGCACAAGGTTCGGCGGCACCGGAGAGGTGCTGTCGGTCGAGATCGAGGTGGCACAGCAGTAGAGGCCCGGATGACCTATTGCGTCGGCATGGTATTGAACAAGGGGCTGGTCTTCATGTCCGACACCCGCACCAATGCGGGGCTCGACAACATTTCCACCTTCCGCAAGATGCACAGCTGGGAGGCGCCCGGAGAGCGCGTCGTCACGTTGATGACCGCAGGCAACCTGGCCACGACGCAGGCCGTCGTCAGCCTGCTCGATGAACGCACCAAGGCCCCGGGCGAACGCGAGCCGTCGCTGCTGGCGGTGCCCTCGATGTTCCAGGCCGCGCGGCTGGTCGCCGATACCCTGAAGGAGGTGATCGCGATGCAGGCCGAAAGCGGCCAGCGCGCCGACGCGGCCTTCAACGCCACGATCATCCTGGGCGGCCAGATCAAGGGCGGCCCGCCGCGGCTGTTCCTGGTCTACCCGGAGGGCAATTTCATCGAGGCCGGCGAGGACACGCCCTATTTCCAGATCGGTGAGACGAAATACGGCCGCCCGATCCTGGTGCGCGCCTATGATCCCGGTCTGAGCTTCGAGCAGGCCATCAAGCTGCTCCTGGTCAGCTTCGACAGCACGGTGAAGGCGAACCTGTCGGTCGGGGCGCCCTTCGATCTGCAGCTTTACGAGGCGGGCAGCCTCCGGCTGGGCTACCAGGCCCGGCTCGATCAGGACGATCCCTATTTCAGCACCATTTCCAACGGCTGGAGCTCGGCGCTGAAACAGGCGCTGGACAGCCTGCCCGATTTCGAGCTCTGAGAGGGTCAGCTGCCCTGGACCTGGTCCAGATACAGCGCGGCCATGGCGCGTGCGCGCGCCGCGAATGACGGGTCGTGCGCGTGCTGGGCCGCCACGATGGCGCCGTCGACCAACACGGCGATGCTGAGCGCCACCTCGCGCGGGTTCCGGGCCTTCATCTCCATGGCATTGGCCTGCAGCCAGGTGATCAGATGCGCCTTGTGGGCATCGGCGGCCTGGCGGATCTCGGCATTGTCGCTGTTGAACTCGGCCACGGCATTGATGAAGGGGCAGCCGTAGAAGCTGGGATCGGCGAACCAGTCCTCCAGCACGTCGAACAGCGCGAGGATGCGCGCGCGGGCAGGGCCCTCCACCTTGGCCAGCCGTCCGAAGAACCAGTTCCGCCAGGCTTCGCCCTCGGCCTCGAGCACGGCGTCGATCAGCTCGTCCTTGGAGTTGAAATGCTTGTAGAGGGTCGCCTTGGCCGTGCCGGCGCGGGCGATGATGCTGTCCACGCCCGTGGCCGCGAAGCCGGAGTGGCAGAAAAGATAGGCGGCCGCCGAGAGAATGCGCGCGCGTGCCGTATCCGGTTTTTTCGTGGTGACGCTCCAGCAGGTTTCCTCGGCCTGCTCCTCAATGTCCTGCGGTAGGCTTTCCATCTTTATCCCTGTGCGCCGCGCGTGGCGGCATTCCCGTTCTGCCTTGGTGCGACAGAATGGACCAAATCCCGCGATGGCGCAACAGAAATAGACAGTTCGGTTCACTATTTTTCGGAGGTTCTGGTTTCTGCACCGCAGCGCCGATTCCCCCGCTTTCCGAGCCGGAGGCGGCCGGAAACTGAGCTTTCGCGCGGAAAATCTGCCGTTTTTTTCAGCATTTCCGCTGGTGCTGTCGTTGCCTGCGCAAAAGGATTGACGAATTGCCATCCGGGCGAAGCAATGGAGACAGAACGGTTTGTTCACCACTGCGGGAGTCTTCAGGCCATGATCCAACGCGCTGTCTCGACCGGGGTCCACACCCTCAGCAACCTGACCGGCAAGCCCCGGAACGACAGCCCCGCAGGGGTTGGCGGGGCCCATCTGGCGGTGCGGGGGCTCAGCCACGCCTATCGCAAGGCGGACGGCCTGGTGCTGAAGGACATCGATTTCGAGGTCGAACCGGGCGACATCGTTGCGCTTCTGGGGCGGTCGGGCTGCGGCAAGTCCACGCTGCTGCACATGCTGTCGGGCCTCACGCTGCCCAGCCAGGGCGAGGTGGTGATCAATGGCAACACCGTGAAGGGCCCGTCGCCGAAATGGGTGATGATGTTCCAGGCGCCCTCGCTCTATCCATGGATGAGCGTGGCGCAGAACGCCGCCCTCGGCCTGCGCTTCGCCCGCCGGACCGAAGAGATCAGGACCCGCGTCCCCGAGGTGCTGGACCTGGTCGATCTCGGCGAATTCGCCGCGCGCAACGCGCAGGAGCTGTCGGGCGGGCAGCAGCAGAGGGTGGCGCTGGCGCGCTCGCTGGCGCCGCGCCCCGAGGTTCTGCTGCTCGACGAGCCCTTCTCGGCGCTCGACGCCTTCACCCGCCGCAACCTGCAGCAGGACGTGCGCGCCATCGCCCGCAGCCTCGGGCTGACGCTGATCATCGTCACCCATGACGTGGGCGAGGCGGTGCGCATGGCCGACCGCGTGCTGGTGCTGGACGCAAATCCCGGCCGCATCGCCGAGGACACCCGAATCGCGCTGAGCGAGGAAGAGCGCGGCGGCGGCACCGAAGGCTTCCAGAAGGAGCATTCCCGCCTGATGGGCATCTATTCCCGCGTCGCGCAGGTGGGCGGCGCGCCCGAGACCAACGATTTCGCCCAGATCTGAAGGAGAGGCCAAGATGACCGACACCACTCACAAACCGGGCTGCGACCACGCCCATGACCTGCACGGGGCCTGCTGCGGCCATGACGGGTTCGATCCCGGCCGCCGGCAGACGCTGGACATGCTGGCCCAGGGCGGTCTGGCCGCCATGCTGGGCGGGCTGGTGGGCAGCCTGCCGAAGATGGCGCAGGCGGCGGAGGACGACGTGCTGCGCATCGGCTACCTGCCGATCACCGACGCCACGCCTCTGCTCGTCGCCCATGCCAAGGGGTTCTACGCCGACGAAGGCATCGAGGCCGAGAAGCCGACGCTGATCCGCGGCTGGTCGCCGCTGATCGAGGGCTTCGCCGCGGGCAAGTTCAACCTGGTGCACTTCCTCAAGCCGATCCCGGTCTGGATGCGCTACAACAACGACTTCCCGGTCAAGGTGATGGCCTGGGCGCATACCAACGGCTCGGCGCTGGTGGTGGGCCGGCACACCGACATCACCGATTTCGCCGGGCTGGGCGGCAAGCAGGTGGCGGTGCCCTTCTGGTACTCGATGCACAATATCGTGCTGCAATACGCGCTGCGCGCGGCGGGCATCAAGCCGGTGATCAAGGGCCAGGGCGAGCCGCTGGCCGCCGACGAATGCAACCTGCAGGTCCTGCCGCCCCCGGAAATGCCGCCCGCGCTGGCCGCCAAAAAGATCGACGCCTACATCGTGGCCGAGCCCTTCAACGCGCTGGGCGAGCTGATGGCGGGGGCGCGGATGCTGCGCTTCACCGGCGATATCTGGAAGAACCACCCCTGCTGCGTGGTCTGCATGAACGAGCAGGTCACCACCGCCAAGCCGGAATGGACGCAGAAGGTGATGAACGCCGTGGTGCGCGCCTCGGTCTATGCCTCGCAGAACAAGGAAGAGGTGGCCGAGCTGTTGTCGAAGGACGGCATGGGCTACCTGCCGGCGCCCGCCAAGGTGGTGACGCGCGCCATGACGCTTTACGCCGACAATCCCGACTATATCGAGAGCGGCGCCATCGTGAACGAGGGCGAGTTCCACAACGGCCGGATCGACTTCCAGCCCTGGCCCTACCCCTCGGCCACCAAGCTGATCGTCGAGGCGATGAACGACACCGTGGTGTCGGGCGAAAAGACCTTCCTCGACGGGCTGGACCCCGAGTTCGTGGCCAAGGACCTGGTCAATTACGACTACGTCAAGAACGCGCTCGAGAAATACCCCGACTGGAAAAAGGACCCCTCGGTCAGCGCCGGCGATCCCTACGTGCGCGAGGAGATCCTGAAACTATGAGCATGCTGGCCGACATCCCTGCACGGTTCAGCCTTCCAGGGCTGGGCCGCGCCCGGGGGGCGGTGAACGCCGCCCTCGGCATCGGGCTCCTGCTGGGGCTGTGGTGGCTGGGCGGCCGCGCGGTGGAGAACGATCCCGACATGTTCGCCTTCGCCAATTTCGCCCCCGAACCCACGCTCAGGCGGCTGTGGTCGATGCTGGGCTCGGGCGAGGTGGTGCAGATGTCGGGCCCGTCGCTCTACCGCGTGGGGGCGGGGCTGGCCCTGGCCATCGCCTTCGGGGTGCCGGTGGGCATCCTGATCGGGCGCATCGCCAGGCTGCGCGAGGTCACCAACGTGCCCTTCCAGTTCCTGCGCATGATCTCTCCGCTGTCCTGGATGCCCATCGCGGTGATGGCCTTCGACAGCTGGGACGGGGCGATCGTGTTCCTGATCACGGTGGCCGCGGTCTGGCCGATCCTGTTCTCCACGGCCGCCGGCCTGCGCCGGATCGACCCGGCCTGGCTGAAGGTGGCGCGCAACCTCGGGGCCAGCCCGTTCCACATGCTTTTCGTGGTGATCCTGCCCGCCATCGCGGTGGACATCCTGACCGGCATCCGGCTGGCCCTCGGCGTGGCCTGGGTGGTGCTGGTGCCGGCCGAATATCTCGGCGTCACCTCGGGCCTCGGCTACGCGATCAACGATGCCCGGGACACGCTGGATTACGACCGGCTGGCCGCCACGGTGGTGGTGATCGGCATCATCGGCTTCGCCCTCGATGCCGCTGCCAACCTCGCCATCAAGAAGCTCAACTGGGTGCGCGACGCGCACTGAACCCCGCAACCAACAGACAGAAACGGAGGAACATCCCATGTCTGAACCTGCAACCGCACTGACCGGCTGCCTTGCGCCGACCGAGGGGCTCGACCCGATCTCGAAAGAGGGGCTCGAAGACCTGATCGCCAAAGGCAAGGCCAACCCGCAGGCGATCAAGACCCTGAAGTGCAAGACCGTCGCCGAGGGCCGCTTCCGCCACGCCAACTACATCCGCGACCTCGACCCCTACATCGTGGACGAGCCGCCGGGCCTTCTGGGCGACGACACCGCGCCGAACCCGTCGGAGGCCTCGCTGGCCGCCCTGGGCTCCTGCGTCGCCGTCGGGCTGCACGCCAACGCCATCGCCCGCGGCATCACCATCCAGAAGCTCGAGCTGGAGCTGGAAGGCGATCTGAACATCACCGCCGTCTGGGGCACCGGCGACACCTCGGAAAAGCCCGTGGGCTTCACCGATGTGCGCATCAAGGTCGACATGGAGGCCGACTGCCCGAAGGAGGAAATCGACGCCCTGATCGAACATGTCTGCCAGTGGTCGCCGGTGTTCAACACCTTCTCGCGCCCGGTGAACATGGTCGCCGAGGCCGTCTAAGTCCCGTTCCGGCCGCGCGCCCCCCGCGCGGCCGGGACCGCCAGCCCAGGAGATGAGAGATGAACATTGCCGTGCCCGTGAACGCCGTTGACGCCGACGAGGTCGAGCGGATCACCACCAAGGACCTGCCCGCCCTGGTCAAGCAGATCGACGAGGAGTGCCTCTATCCCAAGGATGTCATCCGCGCCTACGGGGCGGCGGGCGCCTATGGCACCCATACCGGCGGCGTCGAGGGGCCGACGGACCTGACCAGCGCGATCACCGTGATGTCGCGCGCCGGCGAGGTCTGCACCTCCACCGCCTTCTGCATGTGGTGCCAGGATGCGCTGGCCTGGTACATCTTCTCTTCCGACAACGATTACCTGAAGACCACGCTGGGCCCCAGGGTCGCCGCAGGCGAGGTGCTGGGCGGCACCGGGCTCTCGAACCCCATGAAGGCCATCAACGGCATCGAGCCGATGCGCCTGAAGGGCGAGAAGGTCGAGGGCGGCTACAGGGTCAAGGGGTTGCTGCCCTGGGTCTCGAATATCGGCGACGACAGCTATTTCGGCATCGTTTTCCACGTTGACGTCGAGGGCGAGGAAGAGCCGAAGAAAGTGATGGCCGTCGCCTTTGCCGGGGCCGAGGGGGTGAAGATCTCCGAGGACCACAATTTCGTGGCCATGGGCGGCACCGCCACCTGCAACGTGCAGTTCCGCGACGTGCTGATCGCCGACGATTTCGTCCTGGCCGACCCGGCCGACGCCTTCATCAAGCGCATCCGCGGCGGCTTCACCCTGCTGCAATGCGGGATGGCCAGCGGCATGGTGCAGAGCTCCATCGACCTGATGAAGCAGGTCCGCCCCAGCCTCGGCCATGTGAACCAGTTCCTGGAAAAACAGCCCGAGGATTTCGAGGCCGAACTGGCCGATCTGTTCGCCGAGATCGCCGAACTGGCGAAGTCCCCCTACGACCCGTCGAACGCCTATTTCAAGCGCGTGCTCAGGGCGCGCCTGAAGGGCGGCGAGATGGCCGTCGAGGCCGCGCATTACGCCATGCTGCATTGCGGGGCGCGCGGCTATGTCAGCCACGGCGCGGCCCAGCGCCGCCTGCGCGAGGCCTATTTCGTCGCCATCGTCACCCCGGCCACCAAACAGCTGCGAAAAATGATCGCTGAACTGCCGGAATAAGCGCTCGGGGGGCCGCATGACGCGGCCACCCGCCAACAGGAGAGGTGAAAAACCATGGAAACCGCACTGATTACCCCCCAGGAACTCAAGGCCATGTCCGATGCCGGCCAGGCCGTTGTCATCGACACCCGCGATCCCGACAGTTTTGCCGCGGGACATGTCGCGGGGGCCGTTAACCTGCACGACATCTTTACTTTTCTGGCCACGTCGGATGCCGCCGGCATGGCGGAGCTGACCGAGAAATTCGCCGGTGAATTCGGGGCTGCGGGCCTCGATGGCGAAAAGACCGCGGTGATCTACGAGGCATCGATGAACACCGGTTTCGGCCAGTCCTGCCGCGGCTATTTCCTGCTGTCCTATCTGGGGTATCCCAGGATCAAGGTGCTGCACGGGGGCCTCGCCGCCTGGCAGGCCGAGGGCCTGCCGCTGTCCAGCGCGCCGGCCGCGCCCGCGCCCGCCGGCTTCGCCGTCGATCCGGGCGCCGCATCGATCATGATGGATGTGGAGGACATGAAAGCCGCCCTCGACGACGAGAACGCGGTGATCCTCGACGTGCGCGACATCGACGAATGGATCGGCACCAGCAGCTCGCCCTACGGCGTCGATTTCTGCCCGCGCAAGGGCCGCATCCCCGGCGCGGTGTGGATCGAGTGGTACCGCATGATGAAGCCCGGCCCGGAGGGCCCGGTGCTGAAGTCGAAAGACGAGGTTCTGGCCGAATGCGCGACCGTGGGCATCACCCCCGACACGCCGGTCAAGCTTTACTGTTTCAAGGGCGCGCGCGCCTCGAACACCTTCCTCGCGCTGAAGGAGGCGGGCGTCAAAGACGTCAGCATCTATTTCGGCTCCTGGAACGAATGGTCGCGCGATCCCGGCCTGCCGATCGAGGAGGGGCTGCCTTTCGGCGCCTGATTTCCCCGCCTCGCCCGCATCACTTCAAACCAAGACGGAGAACCTTCCAATGACCACTCGCGCCGAACTCACCGAAAAGATCGTCGCCCACAAGACCTACAACGACATCAAATGGGCCGATGTGGCCACCGCTGTCGGCCAGTCCAAGGAATGGGCCACCGCCGCGCTGATGGGCCAGATCTCGCTCTCCAAGGAGCAGGCCGAGGCCGCCGGCAACGCGCTGGGCCTGAACTTCTCGGAGGAGGAGATCGCGCTGCTGATGACCGTGCCCTATCGCGGCTCGCTGCCCACCGCCGTGCCCACCGATCCGCTGATCTATCGCCTCTACGAGGTGGTGAATGTCTACGGCACCACCATGAAGGCGCTGATCGAGGAGGAGTTCGGCGACGGCATCATGTCGGCCATCGACTTCACCATGGATATCTCGCGCGAGGAAAACCCCGCCGGCGACCGGGTGAAGATCGTGCTCGACGGCAAGTTCCTGCCCTACAAGATGTACTGAGCAGAACCGGGGCAGGGGCGCCGCGCCCTTGCCCCCAACAGCCAACACGCCCGGTCCGAACGGGCGGACAAGGACCCCCTCACCATGACCCATATCGTCGTTGTCGGTGCCGGACAGGCCGGTGCCGCCCTGGCGGCCAAGCTCCGCGCGCTCGGTTTCGGCGGCCGGCTGACCCTGATCGGGGAAGAGCCGGTCGCCCCCTACCAGCGCCCGCCGCTGTCGAAGAAATACATGCTGGGCGAGATGGCGCTGGAGCGGATGTTCCTGCGGCCCCGGAGCTTCTATGCCGAGCAGGAGATCGACCTGGTGACCGGCCAGCGCGTCGCCGCGATCGACCCCGCGGCCAGGACGCTGCGGCTGGAGGGCGGCGAGGGGCTGCGGTGGGACAAGCTGGCGCTGACCACCGGCTCCGCCCCCATCCGCCTGCCCGCCGCCATCGGCGGGGAGCTCGGCGGTGTCTACACCATGCGCTCGCTGGCCGATGCCGACGCCATGGCGGCCGAGTTCCGGCCCGGGCGCAGGGTCCTGATCGTCGGCGGCGGCTATATCGGGCTGGAGGCCGCGGCGGTGGCCGCCAGCAAGGGCCTGCAGGTGGTGCTGGTCGAACGGGCCGGGCGCATCCTGCAGCGGGTCGCGGCCCCCGAAACCTCGGATTTCTTCCGCGAGCTTCACCGCGCCCACGGCGTCGACCTGCGCGAGGGCGTGGGCCTGACCGGGCTGACGGGAACGGACGGCCGCGTCACCGGCGCCAGGCTCAGCGACGGCAGCGCGCTGGAGATCGACTTCGCCATTGTCGGCGTGGGCATCCGCCCCGCCACGGCGCTGGCCGAGAGGGCCGGTCTGGAGATCGACAACGGCATCAAGGTGGATCGGCTGGGCCGGACCTCGGCCCCCGATATCTTTGCCGCGGGCGATTGCGCCTCCTTCCCCTGGCAGGGGCGGCGGATCCGGCTGGAAAGCGTGCCCAACGCCATCGACCAGGCCGAGGCCGCGGCGGCGGCGATGCTGGGCGGGAGCGAGCCTTACATCGCCAGGCCCTGGTTCTGGTCGGACCAGTATGACGTGAAGCTGCAGATCGCGGGGCTGAACACCGGCTATGACTGCGTCGTGGCCCGGCGCGCGGGCGGCGCCACCTCGTTCTGGTATTTCCGGGGCGATCGGCTCCTGGCGGTGGACGCGATGAACGACCCGCGCGCCTATATGGCGGGCAAGCGGATGATCGACACCGGCCGTTCGCCGGACATGACCGCGCTGGCCGACCCTTCCACCGATTTGAAGGCACTGGCGCAAGGCGCCCGTTCCAACGCGGCGCAGGCCGCAGACACCGCAGCCTGAGGAGAACCGGGATGGTTCAGATCACCTTTCTCGCCCATGACGGGACCGAATACAAAACCGACGTGCCCGCCGTGCTGTCGCTGATGGAGGGCGCGCGCAACGCCAATGTGCCGGGGATCCTGGCCGAATGCGGCGGCGCCTGCGCCTGCTCCACCTGCCATGTCTATGTCGCTGCCGAATGGGCGGCCAGGTTGCCGCCCAGGGAGCCGATGGAAGAGGACATGCTGGATTTCGCCTGGGAGCCAGACCCGGAGCGCTCGCGCCTGTCCTGCCAGATCCCGGTGAGCGAAGAGCTGGAGGGGCTGGTGGTCACGGTGCCCGAGCGGCAGGCCTGAGCGCCGGCCCGCAAGGGCCGTTGTCAGGGCCGGGCGGCGAGGCCGCGGGGCGTGCCGGCAGCCATCGGCTCGGCGCGATTCCGGCCTTCGGAGCGTGGGGCGAGAATGCCTTCCGCGGCATGGAGCAGGGCCCAATTCCGGGTCGGGAAAATCGAGGATCTGACGGGTAAGGTGGCAGCCCGTAGGGGATAGTGAGAACAGCGCCACATCAATAACTTGCGATAGCCAGCCCGCGCGAAATGATCGTTGATTTCGCTAGAATAATCTTCGCTTTGGCTGACCTCTGCGGACGAGGAGTTG
>ENA-ORCT01000170-ORCT01000170.1-marine-metagenome-genome-assembly--contig:-NODE-170-length-35724-cov-3.655567_pt1 | contig 35724 bp, 29 predicted proteins | sample MGYA00248632_ERZ508511 | MGnify/ENA primary metagenome ERZ508511 (study PRJEB26182, sample SAMN06268839) | marine metagenome | isolation source: Tt an P1-techrep anaerobic enrichment on pine from sediment...
TTTGAAAACCGATGAATTGGCTGCAAATGCGTGAGAGCGGTCCAAATCGCCGCAAATTTTCTGTCAATAGGCCGGCTATTTACCTCAAATTTCCGACAATTTGTCCTCGCTCTCACACATTTTCGCTTCAATCCCCTGATTTTCAAACAGGCTCTTAGCCTGTTTGTCGATTGCGTTCAGTACTTTTCGGGATGACCTCTCCCACGCAGGCGAGCACCGATACCGTATCAGATATTTTTTGGCATATTTTCCAATATGCAGCAGAGTTTCATTCCCGACGCAATCCGGGGGCAGGTAACCGGCCAGGCAGAGATAACCAGGGAGATAGATGTTTGGATAAGGTGGTCAACTGAAGTATAGCTGCAAAAAATCATAATTTACAAGGACTTTAACTTTGCATCAAATCGATGCGTGTAAAGGGGGGGATCGGCCTGCAGCGCATTTGGTGTCCGACCGGTTTTATAGTCACGCCAGATTGTTTTAAAGGAGGATCAAATAGAATAAAAAATGCAACCAAACCAGGCAGGTGGTCATCCCCGATTCCAGACCGCCCACGATGTCTGTATCCATTCGGTCCCCGATCATAAAACAATTGGCCGAATGGCCCCCCAGTTGTTTTCGTGCCCGGAACATCATGGCTGGATTTGGTTTCCCGAGGAAATAGGGGGCAACGCCGGTCACTTTCTATATTGTCGCCACCAGGGCGCCGCACGCGGGCACCGGCCCTCTCAGGCTGGGTCCGGTAAAATCCGGATTGGTGGCAATGAACTTGGCGCCTTCCTGAATCAGCAGGGTGGCCTCGATGATTTTGGCATAATCGTATTCTTCGGTTTCGATCCTGGTTCATCCAAGCCCGCCGCCATTTCGCTCAATTAAAGGGCTATCGTTGAAGAGTGGGCGAAGGCGCGTTCAGTTTCCATACACCCTGGATGTTTTGTCCATGTTTCAATTCCTCTTTCACTGCAACGCCTATCTTTTCCAACGTGTATGGTTTTCTAATATATTGACCCACGCCAAGTTTTTGTGCTTCCTTCACTCGATCGGTTTCTGAAAATCCGCTTGCAATGACGGCTTTCTGCCGCGGATGATCGGCGATTATTTTTTTATATGTATCCAGACCATCCATACCAGGATCCATTATCATATCCAGGATCAACAAATCCGCCGTATTGGTTTTCAGATATTCAAACGCAGCCTCTCCGCTTGAAACAGCGGAAACCTTGTAGTTCAACCTGCTCAGGAGACTTGTCGCAATCTCCCGTTGTTCTTGGATGTCGTCAACAACAAGTATTGTTTCGTTGTTCCCAATATAATCCGCGATTGAACCCGAGCCTTCGTCTTTTACCAATTTTTTTCTTGTTACTGGGAAATACAGATAAAAGGTTGTTCCTTCTCCTTTTTTACTTTCTATGTCGATATAGCCGTTGTGATCCTGAACCGATCCCCATACAACCGCCATGCCGAGCCCTGTGCCGCTTCTGCCCATCACCTTTTTAGAGTAAAATGGTTCAAATATTCTATTGAGATCTTCATCCGCTATACCTGTACCATTATCGGCGATTTCCAGTACAACATATTCACCTTCCTGAACTTCTTCATACGCCTTTACAGGCGAATCGATATACTTATTATACGTCGATATGAAGATTTTTCCGGATGACGAATGGGCTTCGGCAGCATTGGAAACAAGATTCATAATTGTTTTTTTGAGATGTATTGGCGAACCTTTGATATTCAGTAAGGTTTTTTCAAAATCGGTTTCAATAGACAAAGCCGGATATAAGCTTAATAATTGATGATATTCAGGTGATTTAAGATAGTCTGAAATAATGTCATTCAAGTTTAACACCTTTGTCGTTCGAACCCCCCGCCTGGCAAGTGTCAGCAAATCCTGAACAATGTCAGCCGCATTCTGACCTGATTTTTTTATGGTTAACAGAGGGACTCTGAACGGGCTTTCCTCCGAAAGATCCAATAGTAACAAATCCGGATAACTTACAATTCCAGACAAAACATTGTTCAAATCATGGGCAACGCCACCAGCAAGAAGGCCTAAAGATTCCATTTTTTGAGCCTGCTGCAATCGTTTTTCTATTTCTTTCTGATGCCGGGCGGCCTTTTTTTGTTCTGTAATGTCACGCACAAACACCAATGCGCCGTCTTTACCCTGGTATTCAAAGGGGACGGCTGAAACTTCTACATATACCTCACTTCCATCTGTTCTCTGATACATTTTTTCCTGGCTGGGTATGGCTTTTTTCTCCTGATTTAACAATCGGATACTCTCTTTGATCACGTCTTTTTGGTCCGGATGAAATTGGCTTATTACCGGTTTTCCCATGAGTTGCCGGGCGGTTTTTGCACCGAAAAGCTGAAGTGTTGCCGGGTTGAAATAAGTGAAGTCGCCTTCAGTTTGAATAAAAATGGCGTCCGGGGCATTTTCCACCAGTAGCCGAAAGTACGCTTCAGACGCCTTTAATTGCTTTGCCGCTTCCACAGATTTTTCTCTTTCAGCTTTGTAATGGGTCAACGCAAAATCAATGACAAAATAGATGGTTACAACGGCGAGAAGAAAAGTTGCATAATTATCGATAAATTTTGCGCTACGGCTTTGATAGGCGACAGTTTGAATGGCATAACTATATTCCATAAAAAAAAGCAGCCCGATCCCGAAAATAATGATAATAAGGGATAAAATCAGCTCTTTTTTCCGGGTAATCAGGTTAACCAATGCAATAAGCATGAGTGCGAGGAGTGAGAAAGGACCTGAAATACCGCCGGCATTGAACCATGTGAGACATACAAGCAGGCAGGACAATACCAGCATCAGCCAGTAAACAGGCTTGAATATTTTTTTAAACCGACTGAAAAAGTAGGCAACCCCATAAATTGCGCCGCCCAGGAAAGCGCCTATGGTAAATTGTAATGGCAGCGAAATTAAAAAATTTATCAAAGAGCAGACCAAAAGTAAAACAAAGCCTAAAAAGCAGACCCCGTTAAGGCACTGATGTTCCATTGTGAAACATTCACTGTTTCCTATGATCCGTCCCATCAAATTATCTGATTTTTTGTTTATATCGAACATAATAATTTTAACAGTTCTATCCACTTAATTGTTGTTATAGCGATCACAACAAGGGCAATTTTTGCAGCTAGTTAATGCGGATTCGTATCCGGAATTTTATATCAAGTTCATCCTGTTCATACAAGTGTGAACGATAAGACATAAAATTGTTCCAATTACCTATTAAAATTGAAATGTTTTTCTTAGTAGCTTGGAACCATTACAAAAAACAGTAAATTGCTGATACCGTTTCTGAGATTAATAGACATTTTCGATATGGGGTCTTCGAAAGACGCCTTCGGCGTGTTAACACACGATACCGATGGCGATAGCATCGCTGCGGACCAGGATGCCCGGTACTGTCACGGATGGCTCAGTTTCTGGCAGCAGCGCTATTTTGTTTCCATATACATGGAAGAAGAAAACCCTGCTGCCGAGCAGGCGGTAAAAGAGATGTGTGTGAGAATGGGGCTTCTCATATTTCCAGCAAAATATTTTTTCCTATATGAAATGTGATCGATTATACCTCAGGGACCAAGGCCAACACCCCAATGCATTGCACTATTTGCCTTTTCCAGTTCATCAAGAACGCCCTTGCCTCCGATCACATAGGCCGAGCAGCCGGTGGGCCGCTGGATTTTAAGAAAGCTGGCAGTCGCAATGGCGGAGGTGTAAAATCAGTACTTCCTTTTGATAAAGCTTTTCCCGTTCTTTAACGCGGGTGCATAAAACAGTGTCGCCACACTCTGGGCCACATCGGCAAAGGACCGGCGTATTCCCAGATTCTCAGGCACACCCTCCATGGCGCTCCAGAGCAGGGGTACATATTCCCGCGTATGGTCCGATCCGGTAAAGCCGGGGTCACAGCCATGATCTGCTGTGACAATCAACACGTCGTCGCCCTTCAGGAGACCAAGAATTTTGCCCAGGCGCTCATCCACCTGATGGACAGCGTCATGATACCCCTGAACATCCCTTCTATGGCCATGCAGCATATCGGTATCTACAAGATTTACAAAGATAAACCGCTCGTTGTCCGTATAGTCCCGCAAACAGGATACAATCCTGTCCAGACAGGCCTCATTGCCGCTGTCATGGTAACTCCGATCGAGGCCGCGCTCTGAAAATATATCACCTATTTTGCCGATGCCGACAGTTTCAACCCCTTTGCGCTGCAATACATCAAGAAGCGTGTCTTCAGGCGGCAGCATGGAAAAATCGCGTCTTGCGCCGGTACGGGTGAAATTCCCCGGCTCACCGATAAACGGCCTGGCGATCACCCTGCCCACCCGATACGGATCACAGAGCTTTCTTGCGGTTTCACATATCCTGTAGAGTTCTTCCAGCGGAATAATCTCTTCATGGGCGGCAATCTGAAAAACAGAATCTGCAGAGGTGTAGACGATTACACCTTCTCCGGCCATGTGCGCCTCACCGAGTTCGGCAATAATGGCTGTGCCGGATGCCCCCTTGTTGCCGAGCACCTTGCAGCCGGTCTTTGCCGAAAAATCGTCAATCAGCGATTGCGGAAAAGAGGGGTATACCAGGGGAAAGGTTTTAAACGGCTCTCCGGTCACAACTCCTGCAAGCTCCCAGTGGCCGGCAGTCGTATCCTTGCCTGCCGAGGCCTCGGCCATCACCCCGTAACTGGCCGCCGGCCGGTCAACCGGTGGGCACCCGGGCAATGTGTACCCAAGGAGTTCCGCGCAATTGCCGAGCCCCAACTCTCTGAGATTGGGCCAGTGGACAGTTTGTACACCCTCGCAGACATGCAGGGCGGTATTTGCCCCCGCATCTCCGTATGCTGCGGCATCAGGCAATGCGCCTACACCGAAACCGTCGATAACTACCAGCAATACTCTCACGACCCGGCCGTTTCCGAAAGTTCCCGCATGATAGCAACTCCCGCACTGGCGCCTATCCTGTCTGCGCCCGCCGCTATCATTTGCTTCGCATCTTCAAGGGTTTTAATACCGCCGGACGCCTTGACCTGCATATCACCGCCCACGGCTTTCTTCATAAGTGCGACATCCTTCACGGTGGCGCCACCGCCGCCAAACCCTGTCGACGTTTTCACAAAGCGGGCCCCCGCCTTTCGGGCGATCCGGCATGCCTTGACCTTTTCGTCATCACTCAGCAGGCAGGACTCCAATATCACCTTCACGGGGCTCTTATCGGCAGCCTCGACAACAGCCCGGATATCGGTTTCGACAAGCTCGTAATTCTTCTCTTTGAGTGCGCCGATATTGATGACCATATCAATTTCATCTGCGCCGTCGGAGACCGCCTGCCGGGTCTCAAGCGCCTTGATCGAACAGGTGGCGGCACCAAGCGGGAAACCGACAACAGAACAGACGTTCACCCGGGAATCCGCAAGGGCTGCTTTCACCAGCCGGACATGGGCAGGGTTTACACATACGCTGAAAAAGCCATACCGGATCGCCTCTGCGCAGGTTTGTCTGATATCTTCGGTGGTTGCGTCAGGCTTGAGTATCGTATGATCAAAATATTTTGCCAGTTCTTCCGGTTTCATTGTCTACACTCAGGGGCAAGAGATTATTGCATAAATAAGCGGCATTTTCCCGGGTGGTTCCTGCCCCAGGGTAATTGCCCGAAGAAATCGTGATTCCGCCTCTTCCAGTCTGGACGTATCGCTGACATGGAAAACCGCGAGTTCGTCTCCCTTGTCAACATAATCACCAATCCGCTTTTTCATCCAGAGACCGACTGCCGGGTCAATGGTGTCACTTTTTCTGGCGCGGCCAGCTCCCAGCAGCATTGCCGCCATGCCGATTTCATTGGCAGCCATCCCGGTCACGTAACCGGCCGCCCCGGACCGGATGGAGATGACCTTATCGGCCGCTGGCAGTCGTGAGGTATCCCGGCACACCTCGGGATCACCGCCATGAGCCTCAATCATCGCAGCAAGCCGATCCAGCGCTTTTCCCGACTGGAGCGCGGCCGCAACATTGCTCCTTGCGGTTGTCTCATCATCTGCCACACCGGCCAAAAGAATCATGCGGACGGCGAGTTCAGTTGATACGTCCAGCAGGTTTCCCTGATGGTCGCCCTGCAGAATATCAATCGCCTCCCGGACCTCCAGGGCGTTGCCAACAGCATTGCCAAGCGGCTGATTCATGTCGGTAACCAGTGCGAGCACATCCTTTCCGGCCGCCTTTCCGATGGAGACCATCGCTCTGGCGAGCGCTTCAGCCTCATCCCGGTTTTTCATGAACGCGCCGTTACCGGTTTTTACATCCAGCACGATGGCTTCACTGCCGCTTGCCAGTTTTTTGCTCATGATACTCGATGAGATAAGGGAGATATTGTCCACTGTCCCGGTTGTGTCCCTCAGGGCATAGAGCAGCTTGTCGGCCGGCACCAGGTTCTGCGTCTGCCCGATGATCGATATTCCGCAATCGGCGACAATCTGTCGAAATCGGCTCATCTCGATATCCGTGCTGAATCCCGGGATGGATTCGAGCTTGTCGATGGTCCCGCCGGTATGGCCAAGGCCGCGGCCGGAGATTTTTGCCACCTTTGCACCGCATGCGGCGACAATCGGCGTGGTTATAAGAGACGTGGTATCGGCGACACCGCCGGTTGAATGCTTATCGACAATGACGCCGGGTATGTCTGAAAGGTCAATGATTTCCCCGGAATCACGCATGGCGAATGTAAGGTCCGCGGTCTCCCGTTCATCCATCCCGACAAACCAGATGGCCATGAGCAGCGCCGCCATCTGATAATCCGGTATATTGCCGGCGACATAGTTTGTGACAAAATAGCGGATCTCTTCTGTCGTCAGGCTGCTGCCATTGCGTTTTTTGAGTATAAGATCGAGAAAATGCATTGTTTTCCTTTATTTCAAACCGCCTCACATCACAACAGTCCCCGTTTTTGAGCCATCAGCATCATCTGCTCCGCCATGCTTGCCGGCGGCGTGCGAAATTCCGCCTCTGATTTAGGGACCAGTTTCAGCGCTTCCGTTGGGCACGTGGTAACACAGAGGCCGCAGCCGATGCACCGGTCTTCATTGACAACTGCCAGGCCGTCATCATTCAGGGTGAGTGCGTTCATCTGACAGCGGTCCAGGCATGTTTCACAGCCGGTGCAATTCTCGATTTCGACTACTGCAAAATGGTTGGAGAAGACCATTTCCGCCGGTCTGGGGTGCTTGTTAAGCGCCCTGAGCACACCGCAGCAATCGCCGCAACAGTTGCACATGCCAGCCGGGTTCTGTGACGTGGCCGGCTGCGTGACAAGGCCGGCTTCACGGCATTTTGTGAGGATGTCTATTGCTTCTTCCAGAGTAATTTTTCTTCCCAAGCCCCGGTCGAGATAATATTGCCCCATGGAGCCGAACATAAAACAGGCTTCCAGGGGTTTGCCGCAATCCTTTTCGATCAGATCGGCGGTTTTTCGGCAAATGCAATCCGTGATCACGATGAATGGCTTGCTTCGCAGAATTTCCACAGCGTCATCGTAACTCGCCACGTTGTGGGTCACTTCGATCGACTCCTGCACAGGGATGGTTCGGAGAAAATAATCCGCGCTTGACTGCATGGCCTTATCAAACGCCTCCTCGAAATACGCTGTGGCCATTTTGGCAAAATCGGGTTTGAGATTCTTGACCTGAAATTCATAAAGCCCGTGTACAAAAGGAATGGCGCCATAACGCGGCCCATCCTCTTTTTTCAATCTGAACAGCAATCCCCGCTCTGTCATGTCGTCCAACTGGGCAGCGACTTCAGCTTCCGGCCGATTCAGACGGGAAGCCACTGCTTGAGCACTCTCCAGCATCGGGGTCAACGACGTAAACATCTCCGCGTCAGTTTCCGAAAAAAGGTATTTAAGAATTTTAATCTCGATTCCGGATTCGGTTGCAGGGAACCCCATGGAATATTGATCCAGTTGTCTTTGCAGTTGGCGGTAACTATCTTTTTTCATCGGTTTCTCCTTAATGCTCACCCCAAACCATCTTTGTTCAGAAAATTGCTGCCCGTTTACCATGAACTCTATTTATTGATTTTATTTTTCAAAAAAGCAAATCCCGGCGTAATGGATCCAGGGGAGATCCTACCATCTGAATGGTATTGATATGAGCCTCCCCGAGTCCCATCTGTTCACAAAAGCAGAGATATCCCACCTTTCTGAAGTCCACCCCCATCATTTCACAGGCAATCCGGTCCACAGCCAGGGCTTCCGTTCCGGAAATGGCGACGCCGACGGGAATGGGGTCCCCCAAGGTGGGACCGTCTCCTTTCATCCCTTCGTACCCGTCGATCACGGAGAGAGCCGGCCAGACATGGCAGGCCAGTTCTGCTACATTCCGATTGGTCAGGGGTATCCCTTGATGGACCTTTTTCTTGTCATGGGAAAGTACGCTCCCCATGGCCATGTTTTTGGCAGACAGGGTGACCACAACCGTATCGTGTGATCAAAGAAACTTGAGATGCCATGAAAAGGCTCCTCCTGATACAATCATTGTAAAAGGATACTGCAGGAATGACCGGGATCGCAGCGTTCATTTTGCCAATTTCAGGATGATCAAGCCAGCTTTGGATTTACTATCACACATCGAAAATTTAAAAAAAATTCGAATTACTGCATTGGGAAGGCCGCCAGTTATTTGAAAAACGAATGCCGCCGGCGGAAGATTTTCTGAGAGGTGCTGCCGGCGGAAGCCGTGCCTGGCCCATTTCGGTTGCACCTGGGGAATTGATCGTGATTGTTTCCGAGACCTATGGGTATAGCAAAACCGAAACGGCATGCCAGATTGGGTTACCGCATCGGCCATATCGGATTTTGCTAATTGCGATCGGTCACCGTCGCCATAAAACGAACAAATCCTTTCGGAAACAGCCGCGTCAAAAAATCCAGCACATATGCATCCGGACCGACCAGTATCCGTCGTTTGTTTTTCAGTATACCGGCAATGATAATATCGGCCGCTTTATCGGTTGATGTGCCGGCCACTTTTTCAAATTCCTTTACAGCTTGCTCGTGGGTCATCTGATTGCCGGGGGATTTGTAGAATCTGGTATTCCGCGCAATATTTGTCCGGATGCCCCCCGGATGCACGCAGGAGACCCGAATCGTTGTCTTTCGCAATTCCTGCCACAGGGTCTCCGTAAAGCCCTTGACGGCAAACTTGGATGAACAGTAGGGCGCATGATTGGGCCAGGAGATAAACCCATTGACACTTGAAATATTGACAATATGGCCCTCGGGTTGTTTTTTGAGATACGGCAGAAATGCCTTGCTGCCATACACCACGCCCCAGAAATTGATCCCCATCAGCCACTCAAAATCTTCATAGCTGACATCATCAATACTTTCCGCCACTGATACACCGGCATTGTTGATGATCAAGTCTACCCGGCCATGCTGTGTTGCAACGTCTGCCGCATAATTTACCACCTGGCGCCGGTCGGCCACATCCACTTTATGAATGCTGACCTTGCCGTTCTGCTTTTTTACCATGGCAGCGGTTTTTTCCAGGCCGTTCATGTCAATATCGGATATCGCGACCGCGCACCCCTTGACGGCAAGATTCACGGCAAGCATCTGCCCGATCCCGGAAGCTGCGCCCGTAATTGCGGCTACTTTATCAGCAAGTTCTTGCATGTTACATGAATTCCGTTGCCTTGATCGCCAGGACCTCATTTACCCCGTCTTCGATCATGGACGCCCGGGCGTCCCGAAACATCTTTTCAATGGGGTATTCTTTTGCCAGGCCGTATCCGCCGAATATCTGCATGGCATCACTGGCCACACTCGTAGCGGTTTCCGTGGACAGGCACTTGGCTGCCACCGCATGCACCACAGACGGGCCCATGGGGTTTGCAAGGTTATACATGGCCATTCTCCTGGCATTTGCCCGGGCCGCTTCGACCCGGGTGAACATCTGCATGAGCTTCACTTTGATATTTTTATGCGCGAATATGGGTACCCCGCCCTGAATTCGTTTTCGAGTATACCGGTAGGCCTCATCATAGGCGGCCTTTGCCAGACCGGCAAATACAATGGCCATCCCGCCGTTCACGGTGGCCAGGCCCCGACCGGCCGTTGCTTTGAGAAAATCCGGATTGGGCACCACCATGTATTTTTTCGGGATCCGCGCATCCTGAAAGATAATCGCTCCCTGATTCAACGACCGCTGACCCATTTTATCCAGGGGTTTCCCCCGTGAGATTCCCGGCAGATCCAGTGGTATAATGGCCAGTCCCTGACCATCCATGCCGCGTTCCGGATAAAGCCCCACATGAAGCATCGCATGGGTGGCAATGGTCCCGTTGGAAACCCATTCGGACTTCTCTCCGTTGACGATATATTCTTCCCCCTTCAATACGGCGGTCACCGACGGCCCGCATTTCGGCTTGTTCCCGCCGAGACTCCAGTCCGATCCATGGTCCGGCTCTGTAATGGCCCAGCAGCCGATCATTTCACCGGATTTATCCGCACAAAAATCCTTGGCCAACTGCTGCATTTCCGGCATCGGGAACATGGCGGCCATATTGAACGGCATACTGGAAACCCCCATACTGATGGTCAGCCCTGCATCCGCATACCCGAGCTGTTCCGTAATCCGGATGGCGGCCATGGGATCCAGTTCGTCGGCCATGCCGCCGAGACGGTTTGGAATTTGAAGCAGATGAAGATCCATCTCACGAAAGCGCTTGATGACGTCCCACAACACGGATTCTTTTTTGATTACATCCGCCGGATCGCTCATCCGGTCAAGTTCGATGCCTGCCGGCCGCATCACCTCCATGCTGAATTTCTCAACCTCTCTCAGCATGGATTTTGTTTCCTTGCTGATATTGAGATCAATATCCCGAATGGTCATCTAACGCCCTCCGTTTGACAGATTTTTGCGCCGATTTTCGCTGCGTCCTGACGGTCCTCAGAGCCTGCTAGAAAACGTAAATCTTCATACCATGTCCCACTTCAAAAACGCATACGGCGCAAATTCCATAAAGCCAACCTCGGCAACCACTTTGCCGGCCAGCATGGAATTATCTCCCACCGTATAAATACCGCCCAGCATATTGACCACTTCCACTTCAACCCAGGGATCATATGCCGATGGTTTCAAAGTGATTTTTGCTTCTCCGACTTCCATGACCCTGGGCCGCAGAACGGTCTCCTGTTTCACCAGCCGGGGATCATAATCCATCGTCCCGGGTTCCGGACCCGGAAAATGTTTAAAATTATAGGAAACCCCTTTCAGGACGCCTTCTTCTTCGCCCGCACCTTTTTCAAACATCTCAAGTGCTCTGGGATCATTGGGCTGACCGCTCAGAGTTGCTTCAACCTCCATAAACCGGATACCCCGGCGCTCGGTCCAGCCGCTTACCATCGTGCCTTTTTTTTGAAAATGAATGTCCGCCATTTTTTTTGGAAACCCGAACACCTCTCGCCCTCCGGCCATGGCAATATCACTGGTTACGGGCATGGCCAGGCAATAATTGCCTTCTTCCCCTTCATATTCGGCACGGATAAACAATGCACTTTCCTTATAGATGGCGTCAAAATTGGTGGCCGGATAATCGGCAACAAAGGCCATGGCAATGGGATCATCTGCGGGCGTTAATGGTGGCGGCAGTAGTTTTGCGATAATTTCCGGCTTGGTTTCCCAGAACACCATCAGCATTTCCGCGTCATAAAAATCGGCGGTTGCCCGGGTATTTGCCATAATTTCTTCAAATGATTTTACAAATCCCATGATGCCCTCCTTTGCCGGATTGACTAAATGTTATTTTTTTGAATCCTTCGCGGATAGAGATTTCAGCGGCAATTTTTGCTTTTTTCTATAAACCATGCCATTGAACCTGGCGATAACTTCTCCCTGTTCGTCTGTGACCAGAACATCGTAGGCGCCAAGTTGTTTCGGATCCCCCACTTCAGTTGCTATGGCGTAAAGCGTGCCTGTCGATGTGGCGCGTAAAAATGAGATATTGACATTGATTGCCAGGGCCAGCTGGCCGTGGCTGTTGGAAGCTACGGCAAAGGCTAAATCGGCAAGGGTGAAGATCGCCCCGCCTTGCACGACGTTCGCTGCATTCAAATGCTTATCTTTAATTAGCAGGCGGGTTTTGCAGTAACCTTTGCCGGCTTCGACTATTTCGATGCCGCTGAGTGCGGCATACCGATCATTGGCAAAAAAATCTCTGGCTGTATTCGTATCCATCATGCTCCCCTGGAAGCGTCTGAATTTCATAACAAGGTTGAAATAAAGAGCTCGTAAAGTCAATAAGTTATAGATGTTCCATGCAGATCCGGCTATTCCTTTCCCTGGATTACTGTTTTAAAACTATTTAACACCGGATGGATTGAGGTCTCGGGATAACAAAGATGCAAAATCATTTTTGGTTTTTTCCCATTCAGCTTCACGAAGCGAACGCCTTTTCTTTTATGGCGTGCACTAGATTCTGGAACGATAGCAATGCCAAGGCCTGCGGAAACAAGTGCTATTGAACTGTGATAGGATGTTGTCTCCTGGACGATGTCAGGTACCAGGTCCTCTTGCAAGAAAATGCGGTGCCATTCTTCATATAACCCTGGCTGAAGTTTCCGGGCAAAGAAAATCAAGGGTTTATTTGCCAGCGCGCAAATGGAAACACCTTTTTCCCTGGCCATGTGGTGTTCGGAAGGGACGGCCAATACATACGTTTCCTGGTGTATGGGAATGGTGTCAAGATTTCTCATATCCTGTCCGGAAAGCCTGACAATACCCGCGTGAAGAGATCCATTTCGGATTTCGGCAAGCTGTTCGTTTGAAGTCATCTGCCGGAGCCTCAATTCAACCTCTGGATATCGTCGTTTAAATCTCCTGATTATATCGGGTAAAACGCCATCCATTGCAGGCCCCACATATCCCAATGACATGAATCCTCTCATGCCTGCGGCGACTTCACGGACATCTCTTTGAGCTGTTTCAATCAATGACAAAATCTTAATTGCATAATGTTCAAGAGATTTTCCCGCTTCAGTAAGGCTGACATTGCGCTTCGTTCGGATAAACAGCTGAACCCCCAGTTCATCCTCCAGCTTCATAATCTGTTGACTGAGAGGCGGTTGAGAAATGTGGAGCCTCTGCGCTGCTCTGCCAAAATGAAGCTCCTCTGCTACAGCTAAAAAATAGCGTAAAAGGCGAAATTCCATTTGTTCCTTCGCATGCATATGGATTTGTATATCACTGCGACCACACGCTATAAATATACAAAAAGTTTTATTGTAAGACAAATAATATATTTCACATTTTTTTCAATAAGGTTTAGTGAGAATCTATAAAGGAGTTGGAAATGAATCAATTGCGCCATGAAAAAGGATTGAAAACGCTTAAACGCATAACCGGTTCTTCGGGTGAAGCTGTGCTTGACAGTCTAAACGATGTTGCCCCTGACCTGGCCGAATGGATAATAAATTTTTCGTATGGAGATGTACTGTCAAGGACTGCTTTGGATTTAAAAACGCGCCAACTTGCCACCGTTTCAGCATTGACCGCAATGGGTACAGCGGCGCCTCAGCTAAAAGTCCACATTCAAGGGGCACTCAATGTTGGATGCAGTAAACAGGAAATTATCGAGGTCATTCTTCAGATGGCAGTGTATGCAGGTTTCCCTGCCGCAATAAACGGTGTCAATGCCGCCAGAGAAGTGCTTCAATGTGCACGATAAACCAATTTCAGTTGAAGGAAACAGGATATGGATTTTTCAATCAAACCGTTAAAGAATGATGATAGAGAACAAATAATCGATATCTTCAATTACTACATTGAGAATTCTTTTGCCGCGTATCCTGATCGCAAAGTTCCGTATCAGGCATTTGACATGTTTATGCAGATGTCGGAAGGGTATCCGAGGGGTGCTTTTAAAGATCAAAACAGCACTATAGTCGGATTCGGATTGTTGCGTCTTTACAATGCGATGCCGGTTTTTTCCGAAACCGCCGAAGTAACGTATTTCATCCACCCCGATTACACAGGAAACGGACTTGGAAAAAAGTTGCTGATGTTTCTTGAAAAGCAAGGCCGCGAAAAAGGCATTACAAACCTTCTGGCAAGTATATCATCCCTCAATCCTGGAAGTATTAAATTTCACAAAAACAACGGATTCACTGAATGCGGTATTTTCAAAAATATTGGTAAAAAGCACAGGAAATCGTTCGATGTTATCTGGATGCAAAAAAAATTATAAGCATCAGCTAATCTGATTTGTTGAAGCGAATCTCAGAAAAAGCGGTGTTCATAATCAAGTCCGTAGGGTCTCCGTTATTGCTGCGTTGAATCCTGCAGCTCATGTTGCCGAATATCGGATGAGGCATGAAAAAATGGTCGTTGTCTTCAAAAAACAGGCGGTTTTTATGCCCGGCCAGCCGGCCGGAGAGGCTGCCCTTATCCACCAATAGATCAACTTGGAATTGATTACACCGATACACTCCGGGCAATGTCTCCATCATCTGTTTGTCCGGGGTTATGAATGGTTTCTCTTGTTTCGGTGGCAACATGGCCGGCAGAATATAATTGATGAGCATGCCCATGAACTGGAATTCGAGCATGGTATTGTAGTTGCCGCCGGTAAATACGGCCACTACATCCAGCTCCCTGCAGATAAATATGACCTGTCCGCCGTTGCCCTGAGCCCAGAAGCCTTCAATCTGGCGGTCATTGATTGCCTGTCGGCCCCGCCACCAGAGATAACCATATTCCATCCCATATTCCGAATGGGCGTGGCATCGGGTTGATTCGGTCAGCCATTCATCAGAGACGACCCGACGATTATGCCAAACACCGCTGTCCAGACACATCTGCCCGAATTTGGCCATATCTATAGGGCGCATGGAGGCGCTGCCGCCGAGCCAGGCCCGTCCACCGGGAGAGAATCTCCATTGAAAGTCAGTGATTCCCAACGGCCCGAAAAGGTTTTCCCGGGCGAATCGGGGCACCGACAGACCTGTTGACCGGGTAATGATTTCACTTAGCAGGATCAGACTGGCGGAGTTGTATGCCCAGTGTTCGCCGGGCCGATGGACTATGGGCAAGTTGAGAGCAAAGTCGACCCAATCCCCGGCTTTGTACATGGCATTTTCGCACTGAAACGGCTCACCCCTGTGATCGTCGCAATCAAAGCCGGATGTCATGGTCAACAGAGATTGAATGGTCACGGCTCTGGCCCATTCGTTCCAGTCTGAGGTGTGGTCCTTGAAACTGAGGTGAATGGGCGTGGTGACACCGGGGAGATAGCCCCGGTCAATGGCGATGCCAACCAGAACCGATCCGATCGATTTGGTGGCCGACCGGATCTGATGGGGTTTATTCCGGTGGAAGCCTTGAAAATATTCTTCCAGGATAAGCCGGCCACCTCTGATCAGCAGAATCGCATGGATGTTTTTGTATGTGCCATCACGAATCGCTTCGACCAATTCGACAATTGGTGCAGGATTGGCCACAGCGTCTGCTAACGGGGCCGTGACGAAGTCATCGCCTGTCTCTGCGATAAGCGGGGTGGTTGCCCGACCAGGCGCAGGAATGAAAAAAACGCTCAGGCAACATGTGGCGACCAGACAAAACAGCCTTATCGGCCCAATTCGAAAATATGATGCCATTCGCTCTCCGATTTATCACAGCCCGTAGTGTTAAATACCTCTTGAATTTTCCCGTTTCGCGCCATGCGGTCCACACGCCTCGGTAATCTCGGTGTCACCGTGTTTGCGAACAGGCCCACCACCCGAAACCCTTGAGCAGTTCCTCGAATCGAACAAAACGCGATTTTTCAGGACTCGGCGGATCACGGAATTTCTTTTGAAAGGATTTGTTGTACTGGTTTTGCGTTCAGAAAGCCTGATTTCAGATTGTAATCAGACAGCCCATCAGCAACTCCAGTGATAATTTCAGCCGCAGCCCCCCAACTTTCATTCTCTTCACTCACTCTTCCACGCTTACGACAGGCCGCGGCTAACGTTGAATACGTTTCCCACATTAACTTGGGGTTGCCAACTTCTTTCAGAATATGAATGGATTTATTCAAGGTGACTATGGCATTTTCCAATTGATTCCGGCGGATTTGAACTTCTCCCAACAAGCGGAGGAAACTGCCTTCGCGCTTTTTCATGTGGTTTTCACGGGTTGTTTTTATATTGTCCCGGATGAACAGCTCTGCCCGGTCGATATCATTTCTCTGCAGCAGTAGTGTTGCGGCCAGATAATTCATGCGAGATTCCCATTGATAGCGTAACCAGTCATAATCTTGACTTAATGCTTCTGTTTCAAAATCTTTCAGGATCTTCCAGGCCTTTTCAACATTCCGCTGGTCAACCAGATTCTCAATTAAATTGACCGTACTCTGGGCAACCATCTCGGCATATTGGTGTTTTCCCATCGGATACTTTTTCATAAGTGAACGAGAAACCCGCTCGGCTCTATGGTTAAAAGCCAAAGCACTTTCAGTTTGGTGGATCTCGCCGTAACTATATCCCACTGTGTTGAGAAGACGTCCAAATCTTAAGAAAATACCAAATTTTTCACAAATATCGATTCCACGCTTCAAGGTTTCGATTCCATCTTCGATGCGACCCACTTCACTCAGTGCGAGCCCCCGGAATGCAAGCGCTTTGACGGAAACGATATGGCTCAATGCACTCAGGCCAACTGTTTGAGGGGCTAATTGCGCCAAATTTTCTGTCAATTCGATTGTTTTTTCCGGTCGACCGATCAATCGCTCCAGCTGTGCCCGTTGAAGGCGAATACTGAACTGTCCAATACGATCGTCCGATTTCATTGCCAATTTTTCAGCATCCCTGCAGATCAGGCAGCCTTTGTATGGTTTGCCATCAATTGCCGCACGAATGCCCACGCTGCTTAAAAATAACCCCTCAAGGCCTTTATCTCCAATTTCGCGAGCTCGAGCCAACCCTTCCCGGTAGGCTTTTTCAGCTTCCGCCTTCACAGGCCACATGTACATGACCATGGTTAGCAGGAACAGGCTGTCCTTTTCATAATCGATCAAGTCATGCTGACGACTAAGACCTGCAGCCGTTCTGCTTTCAGTGACACATCGTCCAATCGCACCGATCTGGAAGCTGCTTTCAGCCGATCCCAGATGAGCCCTTATTTTTGTATCAACATCGAGTTCGATATGTTGGCTTTCAGCCTTTTGCAGTACCCGCTCAAAATATTTAAAGGCGGTTTGAGCGGCACCATTTTTAATTGATTTCTCTCCGGCCAATATCAAATATTCAACGGTTTTTGGGTGATTATCGCTTTTGTCATAATGGTAAGCAATTAGCTCGTAGTGCTCTTCGAGCTTTTCTGCATAAAGCTCCTCGAGGGCCTGTGCTGTAGAACAGTGGATATCATTACGTCTCTGTTTCAACAGGCTCTCATAAGCCACTTCTTGTGTCAGCGCATGCTTGAACGTGTATTCGAGCTCCGGAAAAAGGGCTTTTTCACAAAATATCTCAAGTCCAACTAACGTGGCAAGATGAGATCGTATATCATCGCCAGGCTCCATGACCCGTTTAAGAAGAGGTAAGGTAAAATCCCTGCCAATGACACTTGCTGTCTGCATCGTTCTTTTAAGATCCTCGCTCAATCTGTCCATTCGAGCCGCTAAAACGCCTTGAATCGTGGCCGGAATCTCCAGTGGACCCATCGCCCGATCGGATATATACTGATCACCTTTTTTAACGAGAAACCGTCGATCCACCAGCTCCCGTACCATCTCTTCTACAAAAAATGGGTTTCCACCTGTTTTTTCTATAAGTTTTTTTTCTACGTCCGGTTGTATTGAAGCTTTCCCAAGAATGTTGCGTATAAGTTTGATGGAAGAATCTGAGCTGAGTGTTTTTAACCCCAACCTCTGATAATGGGCGCCTTGAGCCCAGGATGGGATGATATCCGGCCGGTAAGCAGCAAGCATCAGAATCGGGTGGTCGTGAAAGGTGCGTGAAAAATACATGAAAAATTCTTCAGATAGTTTATCCATCCAGTGGGTGTCTTCTAAAAACACGATCAATGGTTTTTCTTTGCTTAAATCAACAAGGAGGTTTTTTACGGCTTCAAATGTGGCAAACTTGCGACCTTCAGGGGACAGGGAAGTAACCATCGGCTCATCAACCTGCAGCGAAAGAAGACTTCTATAAAAAGGGATCATTGGATTAACTCTGTCTGACGCTTTTTGCCCAATCAGTTTTGCAATATCTTCATCGGCCATCCCTTCATCAATAGTAAAGACCGTCCTGACTAGTTGGATTACCGGTAATAAGTTAATGTTCCGCCCCAAATGGACGCATGTGCCGCTGAGAAACAGGACATCTTCTCCCAGTGATTTTTTAAATTCATAAACGATACGGCTTTTTCCGACGCCCGCCTCACCGACAATATCCAATATCCGGGCCTCACCTGTTTTTGCTCTGTTAAAGGCCGCCATCAATGTTTCCATTTCGTGAGTACGCCCAACCAGCGCGGTCATGCCGCGAACCAACCCCGCCTCAAATCGTGAGCTCACCCTGGCGCGTTCGGAAATCACAACATAGATCTGATGTGGATGGGTTTTACCCTTAAAGACGAGCTCACCGACAGGCTCAGTATGAAAGTAATCCTCAATAATATGTCGTGTTTCACTGCTGATCCACACCTTTTCGGGATGAGCGGCCTGCTGAATCCTGGCAGCAAAATTGGTGGTATCGCCGACAGCAGTATAATCCATGCGCAGATCGTCTCCGATGGAGCCAACAACTACCGGACCGGAATTTATTCCAATGCGCATTTTGAAATCAACGCTAACGTTTTTCTTAACTGTTTCACTGTACGTTGCCATTGCTTTTTGAATGGATAGAGCAGAGTAACAAGCTCTTTGGGCATGATCCTCGTGAGCTACGGGCGCCCCAAAAATAGCCATCACACCATCTCCGGTGAACTGGTTTATTGTCCCTTCATACCTGTGGATCTCATCCAGCAGAATTTTAAAGCAACCGTCCATGATTTGATGAACAGCCTCAGGATCTAACTTTTCTGCCATGGATGTATAATTCGCTATGTCGGCAAACAGTACAGTGACCCGTTTGCGTTCGCCTTCGATGGAACTCCGTGTGGTGAGGATTTTGTCTGCCAGAAATTTAGGCGTGTACGATTGAGGTTCAGAAAAGTCTAAAACCGGGGTTTCAGGGATTTTCGCCAGTTTATGACCACATTCTCCGCAGAATTTTTTGCCGAGAGGGATTTTCGCCTTGCAGTCAGGGCATTTCAATTCAAGCTTAGCGCCACATTCTTCACAGAATCTGATCCCTTTCCGGTTATCAGATCCACAGATGGAGCACTTCATTTTTATGGCTCTCCAATAATCTGTGTTTGCGAAAATCTCGTTCTTCTTTATAGCACCTGCGTTCTTCTCGATCCGTTTTACAATATTCTTTTTCCTGCTTCCATTCTTTGGAATACCCCTTTGCTTTCCCTTGCTGATCAACCAGCGCTTGAGGTGTGATTAACATTGGTATTCCAAACATAAGTGCAGTCGTCAGGGCGATGATGTGATTACAGAGACAAACTTTATTCCGCATCATTTGTTCTCCCTGGAAAATGCCCTTTATGCTTATGTCATTCACCTACTTGAGAAATTATTAATTGTCAAAGTTTACGAGCCTGTCTGTAAACCGATGAGTGGTGGATCTCAATCCGGCCGATAGCGATGTGGAAAAAAATATTGACGAACCATTGGTAGTTACTGTAGTAGTCACTAAAAACAGCGTGGAGGCGTGATACCGATGGTTCAACATGAGATTAAGGCGGCTGTAAACGCAGGGTTCCCGATTTTCATCGGGTATTTTCCCGCGGCAGTGGCATTCGGGATATTGTCAAAGGCTTGCGATATAACGCTTTTTGAGTGTTTTCTGTTTTCCGCCGCCGTCTTTGCGGGCGCAAGCCAGTTTATTGCCCTGAATCTGTTCGTAACAGGAATGGGACCCGGCGGCATCATCCTCACCACGCTCCTGGTGAACTTCAGGCATTTTTTGATGAGCGCCAGCCTCTCTACGCGAATCGGCGACATTTCCAAGCGGTACATTTTTCCCATCGCCTTCGGCGTAACGGACGAGGTGTTTTCCGTCCTCTCTTTTACAACGGATTCGCTGTCCAAAACGTATATTTTCGTTCTGGAGCTGTGCGCCTATTCGGCGTGGGTTTCCGGAACCGTGGCAGGGTATATCCTGGGTAATTTTTTGCCGGATATCCTGACCCGAAGCATGGGCGTGGCCCTGTATGCGCTGCTTCTGGCAATCCTTCTGCCCGAAGTCAAGGCCTCCCGGAAGGCCCTGGTCCTGGCCCTGTCTTCCGGTTTGCTGAATACCTTGCTGATCCATCTGGATTTTCTTCCCAAGGGATGGTCAATCATCGTCTGTGTTGTCACCATCTCGCTGGCAGGGAGTTTTTTTCTAACCCGAGAAGTCACCGGAGCGAACCGATGAAAACACTGATACCCACCATACTGGGGATGGCGGCCGTAACGTATATTCCCAGGCTGATGCCTTTTCTGTTCCTCGGTAACAAGGCGATTCCGGAACGGCTGGATGCGTTTCTGAAGTGCATTCCCCTGGCCGCCCTTGGCGCACTGATTGTACCGGGCATGTTTCAAGCCACGCCGGACCTGCCCGCTGCCGCCGTCGCCGGCATGGGCTTCACCGTGTTTTACGGTCTTTACAAGGGGGGCATCATCGTGCCGGTCCTGGGTTCGGTGGCCGTCACCTGTCTTGTGCTGCTGGCATACACCTGAGAAAAGGGAAGGGAGGTCGTGGTTCAGGATCCGGTCGGCACCCCGCCCCGCCTTTCAGGAGGAAATTCAGGATGGACAGAAAACAAGTTGCCATGAACGACATGAAAAGACTGGGGTTTTCCGAATACGAATGCAAGGCGTACCTTGCGCTGCTGGAGGAATTCCCCTTGAACGGGTATGCGCTCAGTAAACGATCCGGAATCCCCCGGTCGAGGATATATGAAGTCCTGAAAAACCTGCTCGACAAGCAGGCGGTCTTCGAGCAGGAAGACGAAAAGAACAAACTCTATTATCCCGTGGAGCCTGACACGTTCATCAGCAATCTGAAATCCAGCTACCGGAACATTTTTTCCAGCCTGTCGGAATACACGAGCGCACTCTACAAGGCGGAGAAAAAGGATGACCGGCTGGTGGTGATCAAGGGGCGGAAAAATATCATCGCCTTTTTGAAACAGCTGATCAACGGGGCCGAAAAGCGGATTGCCGTATCCATCTGGGAGGACGAGATCAAGGACCTGCATCGTGAGATGGATGGCGCCATGCAAAAGGGAGTGGTCCTGCGGGGCATCTATTTCGGCGACAAAAACCGCTACGACGACCTGGTACCCCACCGGCGGATGGATCGGTATATTGCGGAAAAAAAGGAGCGCTTCATCACCATCATCATCGACGGCATCCACACCCTGTCCGGCATTGTTTCCCGGGGAGAAAACAGCCAGGTGACCTGGACCCAGGACGAAGGCTTCATTGAAATCAGTGAGGACTATATCGCCCACGATCTGCTGGTGAACCTTTATTCCGCGTCCCTCGACGAAGCGACCTACCGGAAGTTCGAGGATTTCGCCGATAACGTCCACGATCGCTATTTCAACTACTCGGACGAAGAGCTTGCAAGGTATAAAAAATTGAAATGATATTCAAAACGAATGGGTACACATAAGAGCGGGATGTCAATTCCTGAAATAGTAGTAGGCTATCAATGCTGACACAATACGCGAACCTTCTTCGTTGCCGCTGCCAGCTCTGCATCGGTTTCGGCGCTCAGCAGCAGCTGCTTTGCTTCATGGCACTCCGTTGCATCTTCCTGATGTAAGATCGCAAGCTCATGTTCGACCGGATGGTCCAGGGGCGGGGCGCACATGTCTTGGGAAACACGCCGCAGATTGGTCGTCCGGCCAGTTTCAAGGGCAACGCAATCACCGCGCTGCAGATGCTCATCTTCTGTAACGACTTTGAGCTCGCTCCCATCAACCCGCTTCAGTGTGTAGCTGATCGCTTTGCTGGAACCCTCACTTATCTTGGTTGTAATCGCGGTCAGTGCCGCGCTTGCTGCTGCCCCCACGGCTGCGCTTTCCACGTCTCCACCGGCAGCCGCGCCAACGGCCAACCCCAGGATGCCGCCGATGGCAGCATTCTTGCCAACGTCCGATTTGATATTGACCATTTCGATGTCTGTAACAACCGCATAGCGAATTTCGATCTCAGTTCTGACATCAGACCGATCGACACCAGTAGAGGCACAACCCAACAGCATAAAGATACCTAAAAAAACGATAATAATCCGTTTCAAAGTAAATTCTCCTCATCTTGTTTTGAGGGTAAAATCCACCAGTCGCCGCCATGGTCTTTCCTCTTCAGGGCTCTGAATGCTGTGATACTCGGGGTCGGAATATAGGGAATAATGCCAAGGAGATAAGGCCGCTGATTCAGCTCCGTAAGATCCCCGGGCGTGTCGATGTCGAGCAGAATGTAACGGTCCGCCACATCCACGGCAAAGGCCCGGTCTTCCCAGCGTTTCAATGCCTGGCGCAATCCCCCGGTTCCGTCATGAGCAGCGATTGCTTCTGCCAGGCGGGATGGAATCAAGGGCGGATGGCCGCGGCGGCCGGCAAAGCAGGGGTAGCAGATGCAGTCCGGGTGATCCCGGAACGCTTCCATCAGCCGGCCGATGGTGGTCGCCTGAACAAATGCGACGTCCACCGGCAGAACGAAAATGGCCTCGCAATGGTACGGCAGGTGTCGCATGCCTGCCTTCACCGAAGAAAACATCCCCTGGTCATAAAATTTGTTGTGGGCAGGACACACCCCCTCCTGAGCCAGAACACCCTCCAGATCGGCCGCCCGGTGGCCGGTGACTACAATGATATCGTCGATCCGGTTCTGCCGGAAAAGCGCAATGGTCCGCTGGATCAGGGTTTGGCCATCGATTTCCAGCAAGGGTTTGAACCGCCCCATGCGCGACGAACGACCGGCGGCGAGAATGATGGCGGCAAAGGGCATGTCGCTCATGATCTTCTCCGCGATCGGTGCGAAATCATCTCGGCGACAATGCTGACGGCAATCTCCTCGGGGCTTTCGGCACCGATATCAAGACCGATGGGACAGTGCACGCGCTCAATCCGGGACGGCGCAATCCCCTCTGCCCGCAGGGCTTTGTATATGGCGTCGCGTTTGTGGCGACTTCCGATCATCCCGATATAACCTGCATTTGTGGCCAGCGCCTGGGCCAGGACGATTTTGTCATGCAGATGGCCGCGGGTAAAGATGATCACATAGCTTTCCGGTGTGACGGCCAGATCTGCAAATGCCTGATCAAAGCCATCCAGCACCCTTACCTGGTGCGCCTCGGGAAAGCGCTTTGGATTGGCGTAGATCTCCCGGTCATCCAGCACCGAGACCTGAAATCCCGCCAGGTTCGCCACGTGGGCCGTGGGCCGGGCCACATGCCCCCCGCCGAAAAGGTACGCGGTGGAGATTTTTGCCGAGGGCTCCACTGTCACCAACGCCTGTTCAAGCAACAGGGTCCGGATTCGGGTGGTGTTGCGGGCGGTGGTCAGCACCGTTTCCAAAGCGGGCGGCCCTAAAGGAAACAAGCCCTGAATTTTTCCCCGGGACGTGACCAGGCAGTGGGAGGTGCGGTACACCGCGTCACCCGCCGGCAGCGCAACGGTCACCAGACAACCCCGGCGGTTCTGGGTCAGGAGTTGATGCCATTGGCCAAAGATGTCCCGGTTGAGTGGAGTAGGGGGGATGCAGGCCAGAAGTATATCGACGCGGCCGCCGCAAATCATATCCATGGTGGAGATGACGTCGCCGCTCAGGTCAACGTGCATCAATTCCGAGCGCCCGTTGCGGATGAGATCGGCGGCACGGGCCATGACGTCGGCCTCCAGCAGTCCGCCGCCGATGGTGCCGATGCCGCGCCCTTCACAGGTAATGATCATTTTGCTGCCCGCGGTCCGGGGCGTGGCGCCCCGACGGTGAACGATGGTGGCCAGGACAAAGGCCTGGCCCCGGGCCAGCAGGTCACAGGCGGTCTGCTCAATCCGATGCATGGGAAGAGCTCCTCCGGGGTTTGACACCAGAACCATGGAAAAAAGGAAGCTGGAATGTCGGGGGGATCTGTCCCGTCGTAGTTTGCTAAGGAACGAAGACCGAAGGGATGCTGGGTGGGAGTGAAGGTTCAGTGTTTGCAGTTACATTTTTCCGGTTATCAGTCCCCGGCCGATTGGGTTTGGGACCAGAATAGCCGATTACGGCTGTATTTTCTATTGTAAAACCGGGTCAAATGCGCTCATAGTAAAAAAAGTCGTGAAAAAAAGTACCCCATCTTGATCCGCCTTCGCCAGGGCTTTCAATTTCGCAAATTCACTACGACCGAACAAACCGGCGGGATTTCGCTTCAGATTTTACAGGATATTAGAAGATTTTATGGTCGTTAGCCGGTATTCCGCGTTGCGATAGAGCCCACACTCCGGAGTTATGAATACGAGAAGATCGTTTTTTACCGGATCGGGTCAATTCCATTTCCTCGCCAGAGCGCTCCTGAAATGCCGCTGCATCATTCATTCCCTTTATTACCCTAACCAGGGGGAGGCCCCTTATGATTGACACCATCTCGTTTACGCTCAACGACAAACCCGTGACTCTGCGTGTGGACACGGATCGATCCCTTCTATGGGTATTGCGGACCGACCTGGGACTGACCGGTGCCAAATTCGGTTGCGGCGAAGGCCTTTGCGGCGCCTGCACGGTGCTGATCGACAATGAGGCGGTTCCTTCCTGCCAGATGGCTGTCGGGGCAGTTGCCGGAAGCGATGTCAGAAGCATCGAGGGGCTGGCCCGGAACGGGAAGCTGCATCCCATCCAGGACGCGTTTGTGGCGCATGATGCCTTGCAGTGCGGGTTTTGTACCCCCGGAATGATTCTCAGAGCCTACGGCCTGCTGCAGGCCAACCCGGTCCCCACCCGTCAGGAGATTATTGACGGTATGGAGGACAACCTGTGTCGCTGCGGCGCCCACGTGCGGATCATCGATGCTATTCAGACGGCGGCCAGAACGCTTCAACCAAAACGTTCCTGAACAGCCTCCATGAGATCCTGGTTTTCAAACAGGTTCAGAGGCTTTGAGGCGAAATATGAGGGTATAAGGAGATAGGTCATGAAACACGAAACTGCCCCGCCGGTGAACGGGACAGAAGGGAACGGCTCATCGGTCGCTGTGACTCGCCGGGAATTTTTGAAACGCCTGGGTCTGCTTGGCGGCGGTTTGATCGTCTACGGCACCGTCGGGGATATGCGGGCCTTTGCCCGGGCGGCCCGCGAAGGGTATATCGGTGCCAGGGTCCCTGTTGATTTCAATGCCTTTCTCACGATTGGCATCGACAACCGGGTGAGCTGTTTTGTCGGCAAGATCGAAATGGGGCAGGGGCCCATCACCAGTTTTGCCCAGATGGTGGCCGAGGAACTGGACGTTCTTTACGATTCCGTTGACATGGTCATGGGAGACACCGACCGCTGCCCATGGGACGCCGGTACGTGGGGATCGCTTTCGACGCGGTATTACGGGGTGTTTGTCAAGGAAGCCGCCGCTGAGGCCAAAGGCGTCCTCAAGGAACTGGCGGCCGAGCGGCTGGACTGCCCGCCGGCGCGGTTGGTTGCCGAGGCCGGAACCCTTTTTGATCGCAACCAGCCCGGCAAACGGGTGACCTACGGTGAACTGACCCAGGGGCGAGTGATCGAGCGGCATTTAAAGGATGTGCCGGCCTTGAAGCCGGTTTCCGAATACACCATCAGCGGCAAACCCTATCTGCGACGCGACGCCCGCGCGAAGGTCACCGGCGAGGCGCGGTTTGCCGGTGATATCCGCTTGCCGGACATGCTTTACGCCACCCTCCTTCGTCCTCCCGCCCATGGTGCCCGGCGCGTGCGTGTCGATACCTCGGCTGCCGAAAAAATGGAAGGCGTCCGGGTGGTTCGCGACGACGACCTGGTGGCGGCTCTCCATCCCTATCCCGATGCTGCGCAGCAGGCCGCAGCGCGCATCGAGGCGCAATATGTCAAACCCAAAACCGGGGTTGACCACGACACCATCTTCGATCATCTGCTGAAGAACGCACCGCCTCCGGAGGTGGCCGGCCAGGCGGGTGATCTTGAGATGGGCCGGAAGACGGCTGCCGCTGTTATCGAAGAGACTTATTTAAACAGCTACGTCGCCCATGCACCCATGGAGACCCATACCGCCCTGGCGCATTTTGAAAACGGCAAGATGACGGTCTGGGCATCGACCCAGTCCCCCTTTGCCGTGCAGCAGCAGGTGGCCGAGGCGGTGGATATTTCCGCCGAAAAGGTGCGGGTGATCGCCCCGTTCGTGGGGGGAGGCTTTGGCGGCAAGTCCGCTTCGGCACAGGCCATCGAGGCTGCCCGTCTGACCAGACTTGCCGGAAAACCGGTGATGGTAATCTGGAGCCGGGAAGAGGAGTTCTTTTTCGATACCTTTCGGCCGGCTGCCGTGGTCAAAATTCGCTCCGGTCTGGATGCGGCCGGCAACATGGCATTTTGGGACTATCATGTCTATTTTGCAGGTAGGCGCGGGTGCCAGAACTTTTACGAGATTCCTCACCACCGGGAGTCGGTGTATGGGGAGTGGCGTATCGCCCCGGGGATCCACCCCTTTGCGGTGGGCCCATGGCGGGCGCCGGCAGCCAACACCAATGTCTATGCCCGCGATCTGCACCTGAACCTGATGGCCGAGGCGGCCGGGCGGGATCCCTTCGCTTTCCGCCTGCTCCATCTCAAGGACCCGCGAATGCGCTCGGTGCTTGAGGCCGCGGCGAAACAATTCGGTTATACTCCGGCCAAACCGCCCAGTGGACGGGGGATTGGTATCGCCTGCGGGATCGATGCCGAAACGTATGTGGCAACCCTGGCCGAGGTTGAGGTGGACAAGAGCAGCGGTGCAATCCACGTCAAGCGGGTGGTCTGCGCCCAGGAGATGGGCCAGGTTGTCAATCCGCAGGGCGCCACCATTCAGATGGAAGGTTGCGTGACCATGGGACTGGGTTATGCCCTGGCCGAAGAGATTCATTTCAGCGATGGCCAACTGCTGGACACCAATTTTGATACCTATTCTATCCCGCGTTTTTCCTGGGTGCCCCGGATCGAAACCGTGATTGTGCCCAATCCGTCGCTGCCCCCCAAAGGCGGCGGCGAGCCGGCCATTGTCTGCATGGGAGGTGTACTGGCCACGGCCGTTCATGACGCCACGGGTGCCAAACTGTTGCAGTTGCCCATGACCCGGGAGCGGGTCATGGCTGCCCTGGCAAAAGCGGGCGGTTAGCAGTTAGCTTTCAGTTATTAGCTTACTAATTTTTTAACTAAAAGCTGACAGTAGATGGCGAACAGCGTCTATCCACAGTGTTCAATTGCGGATGGACACAACCGCTTACCCGAAAACGGCTGTGAGTGAATTCCGGCAAAAAGGAGGGTGTCATGACTGTAAAAATTTTTATTGAGAGGAAATTCAAAGAAGAGCCCAGTTTGGAAGAAATCAAAATTATTAACGAACTGAGATCCGGCGCAATGCAGCAGAAAGAATATGTCAGCGGAGAGACGTTGGTCGATATAAATGATCACCGGAAAATTGTTGTAATATCCGTCTGGAGAAACAAAGCCGGCTGGGAAGCATGGGAGAATTCGGACAAGAGAAATCAGCTTGAGGCCAGTCTCGAAAGAAATTTGAAGCAGCGTCCTGTAATCCGTTCCTTTATGCTAGGTGCCGATTATCTGGGAGGTGTTTTTGAAGAAGTCGTGCACGATTCTGAAATAAAAAAATAGGTTAAGGAACGCGAATTCGAACCACTTCACCAATACTCGGCGGGTTGTGTTGCGTCCGCTGAACCACGCGATCGGGAAGTTAAAGAATTCGCATTCCTAAGTCTGGCCGAAGATAGAATCATGCCTCATTTTTCAGCCTGGCGGCTGTGGGACTGAGGGAAATTTTTCATCGACTCTTAACACCCTGTCTGAAAATACCTTACTGACGAGAGCAGGGGATGCGATGACGCGCTTCAAACGATGGCTGTTGCTTGGATCGGTTTTGATCGCCATGGTTTTGGTTGGACTGGGGATCTGGTTTTACCGGTTCTATTTTGCCTATCCGGTCACAATCACACAACGTGCTGAGAACTTTCTGTTCCGGCGAATGACGGTTGCCCAACTGGCCGAACAACAGAGTTATCGGTTTTTCTACATCACAAACCGTCGCCCCGGAAGGGAAGGCGGGCCGATCGAGGAGCGTTTTGGAAAAGATCGGGAGGAAACCCTCGGGTTCGGGTATTTCGATACCCGGATTGAGCCTTCCCTGGGGCTAGGCATGATCATCAACCCGACCGAATGGTTCCAGAACGAGGAAATTCAGCTCATCGAGGTGAAGGCGCAGGAGCAGGCCGCGTTTGTCGATCAGCTGCGACGGCTCGTTCAAAATTCTCCGTATCGATCGCTGCTGGTCGTTGTGCACGGATTCCGGGAGGCGTTTCCCTCCGCCCTGCGGAAGACGGCTTTTGTCGGCCATGTGTTAGACGTCAATTCGCCGGTGCTGCTGTTCGACTGGCCCGGCAACCAGGGCAGTTCGCTGGGCGGCTACCGGCGGGCGCGTCAGGTAGCCGAAGCGTCCGGAGCGGAGCTGGCCCGCACGCTGGAGCTGATCATCCGGGACATCCGGCCCGAGCGGCTGTGGCTGCTCGCCAACAGCATGGGGGGGCAAGTCGTTGTCGATGCCTTCGGCCTGCTGCACCAGAAAGCCGATCTGGCCGATGCGGAGACCGAGATAGAAGATGTGGTGCTGACCGCACCGGATGTCGATCACGAGGAGTTCGACAACCGTTTTAAAGAGGAGATAAACGCCCTGGCCCGCAACCTGACGGTGTATGTTTCCTCAAACGACCGGGCATTGCTGTTGAGTCGGATCGTCAATCGGGGCCGGCGACGCGGCGAGAGTACCTTGAGCCCGGATCAGCTGGAAGAGGCCATTCGGGTTGCGGACCTGATCGAACCGGGCAGCGATCGAATTACCCTGGTGGACGTCACACCGGTGAACCGCACGCGCAATTTTCACAACTTCAGCCTGGAAACACCGGAGTTTTTTGACGATCTGTACCTGCGTCTGACTAACCTCGATACCCCGCAAAGCCGGTTGCTTTACCGGCTTCAAATACCGGGAGGCGAGGTTTACTGGGTTCTGACTCGGGGGCGATAGGCAGATTAAGCGAAGCGAATCCACCTTACGTTGTGTTGTTTCTGCATCGCGTAACCGCGCACATAGTATTCTACTATGTTCTTCCTCCGGAATCGAGAAAATCGATCCCGATCCCGATAAAGCCATGATCCGACGAGCGATCTGCCAGACGCTTAGAGCCTGTTTGAAAACCGATGAATTGGCTGCAAATGCGTGAGAGCGGTCCAAATCGCCGCAAATTTTCTGTAAATAGGCTGGCTATTCCCCTCAAATTTGCAGCAATTTGTCCTCGCTCTAACACATTTTCGCTTCAACCCCCTGGTTTTCAAACAGGCTCTTAGGAACGTGGATTTATTTAATTGCAAGAAATCAATGTCATTAACTTAGCGACTCACAATATCTCGTAACTATCCAAAAATATTGTGATAATGCTTTATTTTTAAGTATCGACATGGTATACTCTTTTTCAATAACAAAAATCGATTATCCTTATCAAAGGAGCATACCATGCCGAAAAATTGCGACAATGTTGTTGGTGTTGGCACGAAACCTGATTTTCAATACATGTGCCAATGCAGTTGATTTTATTAAAAAAATTATCAATTCTCCAGATTTTATCGATCGCAACCGCAAATCTAAGAAAGATTTTACCCGCAACAGAAAACTTCCCTTTCACATCCTGATTGCCTTTCTGCTTAACTTTGTTCGTGGCTCCTATCAAGACGAATTAGATAAATTCTTCAAAACCATTCATCGGTTTGATGTCGCCAAACGTATTGTCTCCAAAGCTGCATTGACCAAAGCACGAATGAAACTCAAATTTGATGCCTTTATCGAGTTGAATATGCATCTGGTCAATTATTTTGATAAGCATTTCAACCCGAGAACCTGGTTTGGTTTTCGCCTTTTAGCAATTGATGGCTCACTGACACGTTTGCCGCAAACACAGGCCGTTGCAGAGCATTTTGGCGTATGGAATGGCCGCCAAGGTGCACCGTCTCCCATGGGAAGAATCTCTCAATTTTTCGATGTGCTAAACAAGGTTACCATCGATGCAATCATCAGTCCTAAAGGTGTTGGTGAACGAGAACTTGCCGCCCAACACATGCTAAAACTGATGCCAAATGACCTTGTACTGCTCGACAGGGGCTACCCTGCATGGTGGCTCTTTAGCCTGATCCTTTCAATGGACGCCAATTTTTGTTCGCGCATCTCATGCACCAAATGGAAAGTGGTACGCAAGTTTTTCCGTTCCGGTTTGCCTGAAAAAATCATCGAACTGCCGATTCATGCCACCTCCGTGGCCCAATGCAAGCAAATGGGACTGGACACAACGTCCTTGAAAATGCGCTTGATCCGCATTGAAAACGATGGAAAAGTCGCGATTTTGATCACTTCGCTACTCGACACACAGCAGTATCCAATAGGCCTATTCAATAACCTGTATCACGAAAGATGGCCGGTTGAAGAAGATTACAAAGCAATCAAATGCCGCATGGATTTGGAAAATTTCTCTGGAAAATCGGCTCTATCGGTCTATCAGGATTTTCATGCAAAAGTTTTTGTCAAAAATCTGGTTGCAGTGATGGCTTTCCCTGTAAAAGACGTAGTGGACAATTTTAATGACGCCAAAATGTACCGATACCAGATCAATTTCACCCAAGCGCTTTCAAAGAGCAAGGGGGTAATTGCATTGCTGTTCCATGATTCAAACAAAAAAATCAGACAGTTGATAACTGATTTGCAATATATTTTTCAAAGAACTGTTGAACCGATTCGGCCTGGAAGAAAATATCCGCGCAAACATAAGGCGAAATCGAGAAAATTCTTCCTACAGTACAAGCCGATCGGTTAAGTTAATGACATTGTGCAAGAAATTGTAATTCATAAAATTGGCGTTCCTCAGGTGAAATTAACTCCTGCACGCCTGCATATTCAAACCGGCCGCCCGCAGGGCATGAACAGTTTGAACTAATCTTGGGTGCAGCCCTCGGATAATTTGCCGGGAAGTCTCCGGCCCGATTCCGTCGATCCGGGTCAGGTCGGAGGCATCGGCATTCAGGAATTTTTCCACGGAATCAAACCCGGCTTCGTTCAGGATTCTGACATTACGGGCGCTCAGTCCCTTGACCCCGAGTGCCGACAGCACGACCTCAAAGGGTTTTTCTTTGCTTTTTTCAATGGCGGCTTTGATCCGCTGGATTTTTCGGTCGCCAAATCCCTTCAGGCTGCCGGCGGCCTGGTAGTCAAGGCGATACAAATCTTCAGGGTGCCGGACCATGTTTCCGGCCATGAGCCTCTCAAGGGTTCGCGGACCCAAGTGTTTTATGCCCATTTGCCGTGCGAAATACACCAGTCGTCCCCGAACCTGTTCCGGGCAGTGCCAGTTGGGGCAGACATGGTTTTTGCCGTCTTTTTCCAGGCGGGTGCCGCACGCCGGGCAGGTGAACGGCATTTTCCACGGCCCGCGGCTCAGCGGATTTTTCTGAACCACATAGTCCACCGCGGGAATGACATCGCCCCTGCGGGACACCATCACCGTATCGCCGACCCCTACATCCAGCCGGCTGATAAAATTTTGATTGTGAAGGGATGCCCGGGTGATTGCCACGCCATTGATCCGGAGGGTGTCCAGTTTTGCCACCGGGGTCACCCGGCCCGTGCGCCCCACCTGCAGGACGATGTCGTCAACCCGGGTTTTACCCGTTGAAGGCCTGAATTTAAATGCTATCGCCCAGTTCGGATAACGTTCGGTGGTGCCCAAGGCCTCCCGCCCCCTTCTCTCGTTGACCTTGACCACGATGCCGTCGATTTCATAATCCCGGGTGTGCCTGCGGGAGGCCAGGGTGCGCACATGCTCGTCGAGTTTCTCCATATCTCGGCACAACCTGTTGGATGGGTTGGTTTTTAAACCCAATGCCTCAAGGAACGCCAATGTGTCCGCATGTGTCATGCCCTCGATCCGGTCACCGGCGACAGCTTCAAAGACAAAGATGTCCAGCGGTATTTGGGCGGCCTCTTCACTGCTCCGTTTTCTCAACGCGCCGGCAGCCAGGTTCCGGGCCGTGGAATATGTTCCGTCGGGCATTGAGGCAAGTCGCGAAAAATGGGATTTTTTGATAAATACTTCTCCCCGCACGGTAATCGAAACCGGCCGGGTCAACTTAAGCGGTATGTTCGTTATGGTTCGTGCGCTGTTGGTGACATCGTAGCCGACCTTGCCATCGCCACGGGTTGCTGCCGTGAGGAGAATCCCGTCCTTATACATGAGTTCGATGGCTGTGCCGTCGATTTTTTCCTCCACTACAAAAGAAAGATCGACAGCCGTCTTTTCACGAAGTTCTTCTGCCCATGCGACGACATCCGTGATGGAATGGCATTTTTTCAGGCTCAGCATGGGGACGGCATGTTGGATCTGGGGGAAGGTGTTGTCCAGCGACGCGCCGACCCGCCTGGTCGGACTGTCCGGTAAAACAAGGTGGGGGTATCTCTTTTCAAGGGTGAGCAGTTCGTCATAAAGCTCGTCGTATTCGGTTTTGGAAATTTCGGGTTTTCCCAGTACATAGTAGAGATGATCATGCCGGGAGATTTCCGAACTCAAGACCCGTATTCGCTCTCTTGCCATATCCTGATTCATTGCCACTACGGGTGGGGCAAAAAGGACAAAGATAATCGCGAACATCACTGCAGTAATGGCGATGCGCTTCATGTCGACAACTGTTTCCATTCAGTAGATGTGGTTTAAAATAAACGGATACTTTCCCGTAAATCGTTCTTAGCAAAGTATCCGTTTATTTTAAACTACATCTTGATGTTCCTCCGGTTCCAAACGAATCGATCAGACCCCTGCCAAATGGCTGAGCCGTCGCCCGGCGGCTTATGGAAAGCCTTCAATCGATCCGGATGTGTGGAAGCGGGGGTAGCCGATTACATCGTCGAACGAAATTAAATCTTGAATTACAAGCGACATGATTCTCTCTTGCGGAAATAAACCGGGTGACGGCCCATGAATCTGCAATCGATCGGGCCGCCGACCCGGTTTCCTTTCTCGTCGTTGTTCCGAGTCACAAAACAAGCACGGCTGTGAAGTGATGCCTGTTTTCAAATTTTAAAGCATCACTCATTTATTCGGCAGGACACTCCAAATCAAAGCCGTCACAATTCTGGTCAATGCCGTCGCCGCAGATTTCACTGGCACCGGGGAAGATTGTTCCATCGGCATCGTTGCAGTCTCCCTGGTATTCGGCAATGCCATCCCCATCGTCATCCGTTTGATTTTCAGTCGTGTTGTTGGCCGCAAACGAGCTTGGCGTCATGCGACGGAAGAAAATGTCGCTGCCTTCCGCACCCTCCTGCAGCCAGCAGGCGTAGAAACGCTCGGCATTGGGGGTCATACGGATCTGGACTTCCCCTTGCTCGGGGTCGCCCTTGGCCAGCCGGATCCAGCCGGAGATCGTCTCGCCGGCATGGTTGCCGGAGCTGTCGGGGTTGACCACCCAGCTGTCCTCGAAGAAAGTAGTCCCCTTGTCTTGGGAAAAACTGAGGAACAGGTCCTCGGGGGCCTTTTCCACATCGGGCAGGTTGGTGGAGGTGCCGTAGGCGATGTAGAAGCAATTTCTGTCCTGCTTGTCTTCCGGGATGCCGGTCCAATCCTTGGTCGCCGGATCCTTGATCGTGCCGGGCACCGCCACGATGCGCGGCTCGATGACACTGGTCTTGTTGTTCTTGATCAGGGAGATATTCCGGGCCGGCTCATAATCTCCATAGGTTTCGCAATTGTTTAGATCAGGGTAAGCTGTTTCCACGATATAGTGCTTGGTCGGCTCGGATGCATCGTTGCCCTCCTCGTCCAATTCCGCACCGGAGATGCCGTCCGGATTGAAGAAGTAGTCTGTGTGGACAACGGGTGCCGTGGCATTGGGATCAGTAGTCCAGGTCGCACCGCCGTCAAAGGATCGCCGGATATAGAAGTCGTACTTGTCGTGGGCCTTCCTTGATGCCGCCCAGTTGGGACAGTAGGAGTAGCCCATGATCACGAAGTCGCCGCGGATGGCACCGCGGTGGGCCCGCGAGTCTTCGTAGGGATTATCGCCCGATTTGTGGGTCAGGCACTCTTCCGTCTGCTCCCACTTGCAGACCTTGATGCCGTCGCCCTTGGCATTGTCGTTCTGATCTGGGTTGGTCCATGTTTCAACCGGGTTAACCGTGCTGAGGTTCTGAGCGCCTGGCAGGAAGTTTTTCGGATCCCAGGGATTGCCCTTCTTAATATTGCCCTCGGCATCCTTCACCACGCAGCGGCGGCACATGATGTCGGTCGGCCGCCCGGCGCCGTCCTCACCCTGCTTATAGAGTACGAGCAGCACAGTGCCGGAATTGTCCGGCTCCTTGAAAGAACCGTCCGGCTTCGTGCCGCCGAACGCCGAGGACTTAGACTGTAGGATAAACCGCGGCCGGCGCGCGTTTTCGTAGGCCAGCTGCGAATCGCCCTTCCAATCCAGAATGTAGTTGTTCTCGGGATTGTCTGGATAGTAATCCGGATTCGGAATGGGATCGTAACCGGTGATGTTCCCTTCCCCATCGTAGATGGGATTGGAACCAAGGTACTCCGGCTCCGCCACGGAAAGCACGTTGCCTTCGTCATCCGTTTCCGGCAGGTTCAGGATTGTCCCACCGCTGACCAGATCGGGCTGCGTGAAGTCGAAGCTGTGGTAGATGGCGTTCTTGCCATTGTCGGGGAAGGACTCGTAGGGATCATAGCCGCTGCCGTCCTGGGGTTGTTCCCCGGTTCCGGCATTGTCCGGCGGTCCGGAACCCAGCCCCTTGGTCTCTTCGTAGGCCATGATGGCCCAGGCGCTCTTGGTGCCGTCGGACTTCGTGTAGGTCTGCAGGAAGAGATTGGGACGGGTGGCAGCGGTATTGCCGTCCAGCAGGCGGCCGTCGGTCGTCACGGCGACGATTTTTTGCTCATCCTGATAATTGACCTTGGTGGCCAGGCATGGCAATCCGTTTGTGGCAATATCGAGTTCATCGCCGCCGATCGGATCATAGACGTAGCTGTAATCCCACAGGTCCTGCTTCAGCCAGGGGAAATTTTCGACCGTCACTTCGGTAATGTACCGGTGGGATCCGTCCTTGGTGTCGTCCAGGTCGGGCTTGATGTATGGGTAAGGATCGTAGGGATAATAGGCTTCGAGGATCTCGCCTCCGTCAGTGCCGTCCTTCCAGATACCGCCTTTGCTCTCGCACTCGGCACATTTGACAGCCTCGTCCAGGCCGGCAGCTACGCCGATCAAACGGTCCCGCGGCACGATGTGATTGTAGTGGCAGCTCAGGCAGTCACTGTTGGTGAAGCCGCCCAGATACTCGTTAGCGTC
>ENA-ORCT01000172-ORCT01000172.1-marine-metagenome-genome-assembly--contig:-NODE-172-length-35646-cov-3.818719_pt1 | contig 35646 bp, 33 predicted proteins | sample MGYA00248632_ERZ508511 | MGnify/ENA primary metagenome ERZ508511 (study PRJEB26182, sample SAMN06268839) | marine metagenome | isolation source: Tt an P1-techrep anaerobic enrichment on pine from sediment...
CGAAGGGCAAGGAGCCGGGGCGCGTTTTTCTGCTTACTCTTTTGCCGCGCAGCAAAAGAGTAAGGCGTCGTGCGGGGTCGCAACCCCGCGGTGTTCAGATCAGAAATGAAACAGGCCGGCCATTAAACAAAGTGACCGGCCTGCTAATTTCCATATTCAACTGAAGTGACGCCTCAGTTAATCTGCACAATATTCCCATTCTGCACCTGCAGCAGAAACAGCACCTTCTGCGCATCTCCCTGCGCATCGAAGGAGGTTGCTCCGGCCACACCGGGGTAGTTCTCCAACCGGCTCAGCGCCTGACGCAACTGTTCCCGACTCAGTTCCTCGCCATGAGCAAGATGGGCCAACAAAATGCCAGCTGCGTCGTAGCCTTGGGCTTCGAGAATGGTCGGCTCCTCGCCGTACCGCTGGTAATAGCTGTTGACGAAGCTCTGAACGAAAGGGTAGGGACTGTAGCGGAAAAAGCCGTCGGTAAAGACCGCCCCTTCGACATAGCCGTTGGCCAGACGCAGCAGCTCCGGATCGTTCCAGCCGTTGATACCCAGCAACGCCACGTCCCGGACCCCATAATAGGCCAACTGCGGCGCGATCAGTCCGACCCGTTCGGCATAATCGGGGATAAACAGCGCCTCAAAAGGCAGCTCCGGAACCTCTTCTTCAGCTTCCGGTGTTTCAGGCGGTTCGGTCGGCTCCGGCTCCTGCGGGGCATCGGGATCCTCACCTTTGAGCAGCAATATTTGTCGACGGAAATCGGTGGCCTCGGCGGCATAACGCTGTGCAGCGACGATGCTTCCGCCCCATTTCTCGATCTCGGCCGCAAAGCGGCTGCTCATTTCCCGCCCCAAACGATTGTCGGGTGCCAGCACGGCAAAGGTGCGCAGGCCCCTTTCTTCGATGGCATAGCGCACCAAAGCCTGAACCTGCAGAGCACTGGTCAACGAACTGCGGAATACATAAGGGCCGGTTTCGGCCAGGCCGTCACGCTGGCTGAGGGTCAGCAACGGCAAATGTTCGAGCTGCGCCCGCGCCGCCGCCGCTTCGGCGACGCTGCCGGTCAGGGGACCCAGCACGGCCAAGGCCTGCTCGGCATTAGCCAGCTCAGAGACGGCCCGGGCGCCGCGCTGGGCATCTCCGGCGCTGTCCCGGAACAGCAGCTTGACCGGATATTCGGTGCTGCCGAACTGCTCCAGGGCCAGTTCCATCCCCCGCCGTACTGCCTTGCCAAAGGCGGCGTAGCGCCCCGAAAGCGGCAGGATCACACCCAGCACCCGGCTCTTGACCGGCATCCCGGACAGGCGATCACGCAATTTCACCGCTTCTTCCCGCCCGGGAAAGGCATTTGGCTGTTGCAGCACCGCTTCGACCTGACGTCGGGCGGCAGACTCATCGCCGGCGCGCCAGCTGTGCAGCGCCAGCTGCAAACCGGCGGCTTGCCCCACAGCCGATCCCTGAAACATGAAGGCCGCTTCGGCAAGTTGTGCTGCGCTGAGCTGGTCTGTGACCACTTCACCGGTGCGCCGAAGCAGCTCATCGGTCTGCGCCTGATCATCCGCCAACAACAGATAAGCATGGATAAAATAGAGCGCCTGCAACCAGTTCTGCTGCTCAAGATGGCCCGTCGCCAGGGCGGCCAGGCGCTGGCCCTGCTCGTGGCGGGAGAGGCGACTTTCATCGATCCCTCTCAGCAGTGCGATTCCTTCGCTGCTACGGCCAAGCCGGATCAGAGCGAGGCCTTCGAGCAGCTGCGTTTCAGCACCGCGCAAAGCCTCCGGGATGCGTTGCAGATAGTGCAGAGCCTGGTCGTAGCGGCCTCGCTGATGGTAGATGCGGGCCAGCACCAGAGCCGCTTCCGGCTCCTCGGCCGAATCGGGCTGTCCGGCCAGGTAATCGAGCAAAATCGCCTGGGCCCGTTCCAGTTCGCCGATCCGGTAATAGTGCAGCCCCTGCTGCAGGGCACCGACCTCCGGCTCCTCCGGCGCTGCAAGGACCCCGCTGGTCAGCGCCAGCAACAGGGTCAGCAGCATCGCCAGAAGCGCAGCGAAGCCTTTAACCGGCACCGATATGTCGTTCCTTGCAGCATCTCTGAACGATATCACCTTCTCGATCTCCGTACCTGAGTGTGGCCTTATCAGCCGAACAGTTCCTTGACCTTGTCGAAAAAGGTCTTGCCCATCGGATGGATGTCTTCGCCTCCTTCACGGGCGAATTCTTCCAACAGTTCTTTCTGCCGGCCAGTCAACTGGGTAGGCGTCTCGACTCGCAATACCACCAGCTGATCACCGCGACCATAGCCATGCAGCGATGGAATGCCCTTGCCGGCCAGCTGTACGACCTTGCCCGACTGGGTTCCGGACGGTACCTTGATAGTCACCTTCTCTTCTAGGGTGGGCACTTCCAAATCGCAACCGAGCGCCGCCTGGGGGAAGGATATGGGAATCTCGCAGATGACCTCCTGTCCTTCCCGACGGAAAAGAGGATGCTCCTTGACGTTGATCACCACATAGAGGTCGCCGGGGGGACCACCTTGCAAACCCGGTTCCCCTTCGCCACTTAGTTTGAGGCGGCTGCCACTCTCGACGCCGGCAGGAATCTTCAACGAAATGGTCTTTTTGCCCTTGACCCGGCCGTGGCCACCACAGTCGGGACAGGGCTGATCGATGACCTGACCGGCGCCTTGACATTCCGGGCAGGGACGGGTCAGCGAAAAGTAGCCCTGCTGATAACGCACCTGACCGGCCCCGCGGCAAACCTCGCAGGTACGGGGACTGGTGCCCGGCTTAGCGCCGGAACCGTCGCACGGTTCGCAGGTCTGGTAGCGGGGAATCTGGATCTTGGTTTCGAGGCCGAAAGCCGCATCCTCGAAATTGACGGACAGGTTGTAGCGCAGGTCGTCACCGCGCTGACCGCGGCTGGTGCGAGCGCCACCGCGACCGCCGAACAGGTCGCCGAAGATATCGCCGAACAGATCCTCAAAGGGGCTGCCGCCAAAACCGCCGCTGGAGAACCCGCCACCGCCGCCAAGACCGGCGTGACCATACTGGTCGTAGGTGGCCCGTTGCTGGCCATCGGAAAGCACCGAATAGGCCTCGGAGATCTCCTTGAACATCTCTTCAGCCTCTTTGCTGTCCGGGTTCTTGTCGGGATGATATTTAAGGGCCAGTTTACGGTAGGCCTTTTTGATTTCGGTATCGCTGGCGTTGCGATGGACGCCCAGCACCTCGTAGTAATCGCGCTTTTCCAAATCCGTACACCTAGGGGAATGACCGCCGGACGAACATCCGACATATAAATCAGAGAACGGCAACAGGAGCCGGGTTCCCCCGGCTCCTGCCATCATTGGTTACAACAATACCGTGAACGCTGGTCAGCTCTTGTCCTCGTCCACTTCCTCGAACTCGGCGTCGACCACGCCTTCGTCGGCGGCACCGGCCGCTTCCTCGGCACCTTCGGCAGCAGCACCTTCACCGGCCTGCTCCTGCTTGTACATGGCTTCGGCCAGCTTGTGCGAAACCGTTGCCAGCGCTTCGGTCTTCTGCTTGATCTCCTCGAGATCGTCCCCTTCCATGGCCTTTTTCAGCTCTTCCAGGGCCTGCTCGATGTTCTTGCGAGTCTCTTCATCGATCTTATCGCCATGCTCTTTGAGGGACTTCTCGGTGGTGTAGGCCAGGCCGTCGGCCTGGTTGCGAACCTCGACCAGCTCCTTCTTCTTTTTGTCCTCGTCGGCATGAGTCTCGGCGTCCTTGACCATCTTCTCGATCTCTTCTTCACTGAGGCCGGAAGAAGCGGTGATACGGATCGACTGCTCCTTGCCGGTGCCGAGATCCTTGGCAGCGACGTGCAGAATGCCGTTGGCATCGATGTCGAAGGTCACCTCGATCTGCGGCACACCGCGGGGCGCGGCGGGGATGCCGACCAGCTCGAAACGGCCGATGGTCTTGTTGCCTGTAGCCATTTCGCGCTCGCCCTGCAGCACGTGCACCGATACCGCCGGCTGGTTATCGGCCGCGGTGGAGAAGATCTGGCTCTTCTTGCAGGGGATGGTGGTGTTCTTCTCGATAAGCTTAGTCATGACACCGCCGAGGGTTTCGATACCCAGGGACAGGGGGGTGACGTCGAGCAGCAGCACATCCTTGACCTCGCCCTTGAGCACACCACCCTGAATGGCAGCGCCAATGGCGACGACCTCGTCGGGGTTGACTCCTTTGTTGGGCGCCTTGCCGAATATTTCCTTAACCCGTTCCTGCACCGCCGGCATGCGGGTCATGCCGCCGACCAGGAGCACTTCATCGATATCGGAAGCGGACAGACCGGCATCCTTGAGCGCGGTGCGGCAGGGACCGACCAGGCGATCGAGCAAGCTGGCACAAATGCTTTCCAGCTTGGAGCGGGTCAGCTTGATGTTGAGGTGCTTGGGCCCGGACTGGTCCGCAGTGATAAAGGGCAGGTTGATGTCGGTTTCCATGGAGCTGGACAGCTCACACTTGGCCTTTTCACAGGCCTCCTTGAGACGCTGCAGGGCCATCTTGTCGCCGCGCAGATCGATGCCCTGATCCTTTTTGAACTCGTCGGCCACGTAGTCGATGATGAACTGGTCGAAGTCTTCACCGCCAAGGAAGGTATCGCCGTTGGTCGACTTGACCTCGAAGACACCGTCACCTAGTTCGAGGATGGAGATATCAAAAGTACCGCCACCGAGGTCGAACACGGCGACCTTCTCCTCGCCCTTCTTGTCCATGCCGTAGGCCAGCGAAGCAGCGGTCGGCTCGTTGATGATGCGCAGCACGTTGAGGCCGGCGATCTTGCCGGCGTCCTTGGTGGCCTGACGCTGAGAGTCGTTAAAGTAGGCCGGCACAGTGACAACCGCATCGGTCACCGTCTCGCCCAGGTAATCCTCGGCGGTCTGCTTCATCTTCTGCAGCACCATGGCCGAAATCTCCGGCGGGCTGTATTGTTTGCCATGGGCTTCGACCCAGGCATCGCCGTTGTCGGCGTTAATGATCTTGAAAGGGCTGATCTCAATGTCCTTGCGCACCGCGTCGCTGTCGTACTTGCGGCCGATCAGGCGCTTGATGGCGAACAGGGTGTTCTCCGGGTTGGTGACCGCCTGGCGTTTGGCCTGCTGGCCGACCAGTCGCTCGCCGCTCTCGGTGAACGCCACCATCGACGGCGTGGTGCGGGAGCCTTCCGCATTGGCGATGACGACGGGCTCGCCCCCTTCCATAATGGCAACACAGGAATTGGTGGTGCCGAGGTCTATACCGATAACTTTACCCATGACTTTATGTCCTCCTTGGTGATTTGGCTGTATAGCTTTAACTGGGAAACCGTAAAATCTTGTTTATTACTCTTTGACCGGGGCCTTGGCGATCATCACCAGGGCCGGGCGCAACAGCCGGTCGTTGAGGGTGTAGCCCTTCTGCATCTCTTGCACCACGGTGTTCGGCGCGTGTTCGCTGCTCTCCATCTGGCCCATGGCCTCGTGGTATTCGGGACTGAAGGGTTCGCCGATTGAAGCCACCTCCTTGACGCCGAAACGTTCCAAGGTCTTGCGGAACTGGTCGAGGGTCATCTGCACCCCTTCCAGCAGCCCGCCCTCCTGGTCTTGCTCGGCGTGGGCCACCGCCCGCTCAAGGTTATCTATGATCGGCAGCATCTCACGCAGCAGGTTCTCATTGGCGAAGCGAGCCAGGTCCTCTTTTTCGCGCTGCATGCGCTTGCGGTAATTTTCCAGCTCGGCCCGCTCGCGCAGATAGAGGTCCCAGTTCTTTTGCGCCTCGGCCTGACTTTCGGCCAGGGCCGCCTCCAGAGAAGGCTCAACATCTTCCGCGGCCGGCACCTCTTCTTCTTGAGCAGCCTCGGTGGTAGCCGCAGCTTCGTCCTGTTCGTGTTTCTTTTTCTTTGACAAGGGTTCTCTCTCCTTTATTCCGATTCGCTATTCAAAATATCGCTGACCAGGCTGGCGGCATAATCGACCAGGGGTATGACCATGGCATAAGGCATGCGGGTCGGACCGATCACGCCGAGAATGCCGGTGGTGCCACGGCTACTGGCATAGCTCGAGGTCACCAGGCTGCAGCCTTCGATTTCACTGTAGTTGTCGGCACCGCCGATAAGAATCTGCAGACCTTCGACCTGTTGAGCCTTGTCGAGCAGGTCAACCAGAAGGCTTTTCTGGTCCAAGGTGCGCATCAGACGCTTCATGGTGGAAAGGTCGGCGAACTCTGGCTGTTCGAGAATATTGCTCGCCCCCTCGATGAAAACCTGGCCGCCCAGTTCATACTGCAGCACCCGGCTGGATAGCAGTAACGCTCGGCGCCGCAGGTGGTCAACCAGAGCGCGTTCGTGGTCCATCTCGGCAAAAATGCGGTTCTTGATCTCCTGAATGGACAGCCCGGAAAACTCGAGGTTGAGGTAGTTGGTCGCCTCATCCAGTTCCCTCTGGGTAAGCGGCTCCTCCACCTCGATCAGTTTGTGCTGCACGATGCCAGTCTGGGTGATGAAGACCACAAGCACCCGGGCCTCGGCCAGACGCACGAACTCGATACGGCGAAAGACCGTAGAAGTGAAACGCGGCACCATGACCAAGCCGGTATAGTTGGAAGTCGCGGACAATATACGTCCCACCTCGCGCAGCAAATTCTCGGTGTCGAACTCGCGAGAGTGGCACTCCTGCCTCAGTCGGCTGCGCAAATCGCGGTTAAGCTGCCGAACCTCCAGCAAGCTGGCCACATAAAAACGGTAGCCTTTCTCCGTCGGCACTCTGCCAGCCGAGGTATGGGGCGAATAGAGAAAACCGAGTTCTTCGAGGTCGGCCATGACGTTGCGCACCGACGCCGGTGACAGATTGATGCCGGGCCGACGGCTCAGAGTCCGCGATCCGACCGGTTCGCCGGTACCAATATAGTCTTCGATAATCGCCTGCAGGATCTGTCGACTGCGTTCGTTGAGTTCTTCGCTCATCGCATACACCCACACCGTGCATTTCGCAACGTTCGGAAAAGCACCTGCCGGTTTTCAGGGGAAAACGGGCCGAAAAAAGTTCAAGCCGGAAAAACCCGGCTGATTTGACCTGTTAGCACTCATCCAAGCGGAGTGCTAACGGAGCACAACATAACAACGGCCCTGGGCTTTGTCAAGGGAAAGGGAGGAGGAAAAATACCGCTTTTTCAGAGAAAAAAAGAGATGAAATGATCGTACAACAGCCAGCCCTGCAGATCGAATCTCCAGCGTCCAGCTTCGTAAGAAAAGCGCTCCCCACAACGTTTTACTGCCTGCGGAAATGCTTCGGCGACACCGAGACCGAAACGACGGCGAAAATCTCCTTCGGACACTCCCTCGCGACAGCGCAGACCGAGATAGAGGGTCTCGGCCATTGCCCCGCCCCGGTCGAAGGTTTCCAGGGTCACGGCCGGGTCGCACCCCGCCCCAAGGGATTGACGGTAGAGCTGAAGATCGGCCGGTACCGACCGCCGCATGCCATAACCGTCGGCGAGGAAGGAATGTGCCCCGGCACCAACCGCATAGCAAGTGCGCCGTTGCCAATAGGCAAGATTGTGGCGACAGACATGTCCCGGTTGTGCGTAGTTGGATATCTCGTAGTGATCGAAACCGGCAGCGCTCAGTTGCTCATGAAGGATCAGAAAAAGGTCGCGATACAGTTCGTCGTCAGGCAATTGCAGCGAGCCCTCCTGCTGCAGCCGCTCAAAGGGAGTTCCCTGCTCCACGGTGAGGCCGTAGCAAGACAGGTGACTGGGCTGCAGCGCCAGCAGGGCGGCGAGGTCCTGCAGCAGCTCCGTCCGCCCCTGACCGGGCAGGCCGAATATCAGGTCGCAACCAATATCTCTAAAACCGGCCTGTCGGGCCCAGTTAACCGCCTGCACCGCCTGCCGCACTGAATGGCCCCGCCCCAACAGCTGCAGGGCTGTGTCCTGCATCGACTGCACACCGAAGGACAGGCGGTTGACCCCGGCTTGGCGATAGCCCCGCAGACACTGTTCGTCGACGGTGCCCGGATTGGCTTCGAGTGAAATCTCGGCATCGGCGGCCAGCCCTGCCGTACGCCGCACCTGGTCGAGCAGAGCAGCAACCTGCTCCGGGGCCAGCAGCGAAGGGGTGCCGCCACCGAAAAACACCGTCCTCAGCGGCCCGGTAAAGACCTGCTGCTTGCTCAGCCAGGCAAGGTGCCGCAGCAGCAGCTCAACATAATCGTCCAGCTGCCCCGGATCGGCGACTTGGGAATAGAAGTCGCAGTAAGGGCACTTACTGCGACAGAAGGGAATATGGAAGTAAAGGGAATGTTGAGTGGAGAACTCGTTGGCCACGCTCTGCTCTCCGCCTGTAATCAGAACAGGAACAGCAGCGACATGACCGCCAGGTAGAGAACCGCCAAAAGCACCCCGATGCCGACCGGATAGGTACCGCTGCGGCTGCGGAATTTAACCGTGTCGCAGCTCGTCTGCAGGGTATCGCAGCCGATGCCGAAGCGGGCCAGCAGACGCAGACCGGCGACCTGCAGGCAACCACCCGGCGCTTCGAAAAAGTGCACCAGGTTCGGCAGAACACGACCGATCAGAAACGTCTCGGTCGCCGCGTTGAGGCCATTGAACAGCCGGTCGCAAAGCCGGTAGAAGAGCTGCGCGCCACGCCGGTAGAACCAGTCGACATCAAGATAAACGGCCGGACGGGGGACGGGCCACAGTTGCCAGCGGCGCAGCAGCACGAAACCGAGGCCGGCAAAGGCGAGCAGCTGACTCTTGGTCAGCACATGGGCGGCGGTGTAAGGATGCAGCGGCAGCTGGTAAGGCATCAACTGGGCGAGAAAACCGGGATAAACACCAAGCAGCACACACATGAAAGCCGTGCCGGCCATGGCCAGCAGCATGTGGCGCGGCGCCTCTTCGGTGCGCAAGCCGACATCTCGGCCGAAAAATGTGAAATAGGGGATCTTGATGCCGGCATAGAGGAAGGTGCCGGTCGAAGCGGCCAACAGCACCAACCAGACCAGCTGGCGATGCTCGTGCGCCACCGCGTCCATGATCATCGCCTTGGTAACGAAACCGCTGAACAGGGGCACCGCCGAGATGGCCGCCGAACCGACCAGGCAACACAGGGCGGTCAGCGGCATGGAGCGAAACAGACCGCCCAGCTCGCTGGCCCGACAACAGCCGGTGCGGTACAGCACCGCACCCATGGCCATGAACAGCAGACTTTTATAGAGAATATGGGCATAGGCATGGCAAACCGCGCCGTTTATGGCCAGCTCGGTACCGATACCGATAGCGACTACCATGTAACCGACCTGGCTGATCAGGCTGTAGGACAGCACCCGGCGCAGATTGTCCTCGAGCAGGGCGTAGAACACGGGAAACGCCGCCATTACGGTGCCGACCCAGATCAGCAGCTCAGTGCCGGCAAACCCGCGTGCCAGCACGTATACCGCGCTCTTGGTAGTAAAGGCGCTGAGAAAAACGGTACCGGCGATGGGCGCCTCGGGATAGGCGTCAACAAGCCAGGAATGCAGCAGCGGCCAGGCACAGTTGAGGCCAAAACCGAGCAGAATAAAGAGCCCGCCCGGCGCCCCCGGATCGATGGCATTGAAGGCAACACTGCCGCTGGCGGCATAGTGCAGCAGAATGCCGGTCAGCAGGCAGAGGCCGCCGGCCACATGGACAAGCAGATAGCGCAAGGCCGCGCCCCGCGCCTGTACCGTACGGCGCGCGGCGATCAGGAAGGTGGCGGCAACGGTCAGCACCTCCCAGTAGAGAAAGAGGCTGAACAGGTCGCCGGCAAAGGTCACCCCCTGAGCGGCGCCAGCATAAAGCAGTCCCACGGCATAGTGACTGCGTTCCTCATGGTGCAGAGAAAAGACCAGGCCGAGCAGGGTGATAAGACAGAAGACATAGCCGAAGATCCGTGACAGCGGATCGATGCGGGTCAGCAGCAGGTCGAGGCCGATAAAGGAAACCTGGCCGTAACTGCCGTCGGCGGCACTCCACAGCAGGGCGAAGCCGGCCACAGGCACCAACAGGGCGGCCAGCTTCATAAACCGGCCCCGCAGCAGAGCAGTCAACAGGGCACCGACCACGAAGATCAGCGCCGGAGGGAACACCACACTAGCGGTCATAATAGTCCTCGTCCCGCCTTGTTAAGGGTCGCAGCAGATAGTTGGCAATCAGCACCAGTAACAGGGCGGTCAGCAGCCCGTAGGTCGCATAGAAGCCGTACCATTCTTCCACGGCAAAGGCGGCGTGCTTGTGAACCAGCAGCTCGCAGGCGAGCAGCGCCGGCAGCAGCAGATAGAAGCCGATGCACAGGGCTTTGGCCAGCAGCGACGGCTGATTTATGTCTGGTTGAGACATGGTTTATTCCTTGATTCCTAGCAAATTGCTGAAAATGCCCATCCATGGTCTTTTCAGCAGCAGCTTGAGAAAATAAAAGCGCCTAGTTCTAGCTAGCGCCTATAACCTTAACTTCGCCGGTCCCGACCGGCCAGCCGGCTTACTTTCTTTGCTAGTCCAAAGAAAGTAAGCAAAGAAAGGACGGAGTGGCTGTCGCCAGACTTCTGTCGCGAAGAGGTGGTGCTCCTTTTGTCCATGGTTGTTATCTGATTACCGACGGCTCTTTGTTTGTGACTCCCTTGTCACCGCTGCGACTTGCTGGCCTGACTCGATGGTGCGTTTTGAAGCTTTTCTGCATCTGCGTTATTGGGGTTTAAACCCAGCAAAACATAGACACCAAGTTGGCAGAAGATATGAACCGATGGAATTAACGCCGACCCCTCGCAAAAGAGGGCGCAGCAAAGAATCCACAGCGGGTATGAACCGCTTTTACGGTAGTCGCTTCTTCCCTACCTGACACGCTGCTGCCCCCCGCAGGGGAAGGCATTTTTTGCTTCCTTTTTGTTGCCGCTTGGACAAAAAGGAAGGCGTCCGGCGGGACGCGACCCGCCGGTTTGGACTTTTCAATGGCCAGCCATAAGCTGTACCTGCAAATCGCCGGTCCCAGTAATAGCTGGTTAAAGGGCCAACGCCTGCCGCACCAATTGCAGCAGCACATCGGGAAAGAAGAACAGCCCCAGAGACAGAACCGCTGTGGTCAGCAGCGGGATCAGACAGCACAGCGGCGCCTCCTGAATGCCCGGATTGTCCGGCTCCCCGGCAGGGCTGATAAAGAAGCCGCGATAGACGATGGGAAAGAAATAGGCCGCATTGAGCAACGAGCTTCCCACCAGCACCGCCACCAGCAGCAGTTGCTGACCTTCGATGGCTCCGAGCAGCAGATTCCACTTGCTGATAAACCCGCCCAGCGGCGGCATGCCGATGATTGACAACGAACCGAGCAGAAAGGCGCCGTAGGTCAGCGGCATGCGCCGGCCAAGGCCGTCCATTTCGCTGATGTATTTCTTGTGACTGGCAACATAAATGGCGCCGGCACAGAAAAACAGGGTGATCTTGCCGAAAGCGTGCATGGCGATGTGCAGCAGGCCGCCGGTCATGCCGGCTGCCGAAAGCATACCTGCGCCGAGAACCATGTAGGACAGCTGGCCGATGGTCGAATAGGCCAGGCGCCGTTTGAGGTTGTCCTGGGTCAGGGCGATAAGCGAGGCTACCAGAATGGTCAACGAGGCCACCACGGTGATGGTCAGCCCCAGATCGAGTTCGCCTAGCAGGTCGGTACCGAAAATGCCGAAGATCACCCGCAGAATCGAAAAGACCCCGACCTTGACCACCGCCACGCCGTGGAGAAAAGAACTGACCGGGGTCGGGGCCACCATCGCCGCCGGCAACCAGCCGTGCATGGGCATCAGCGCGGCTTTGGCGAAACCGAACAGAAAGAGCACCAAAAGCAGGCTCAGGGTGGCGCTCGACGCCTGGCCGGCGAGGATACCGCCGGGCATGAAATCGAGGGTTCCGGCCACCATATAGGTGATGAGCATGGCCGGCAGCACCAGACCGATGGAAGTACCTAAAATAAAGCTCAGGTACTTGCGTCCCGAGGCTCGCGCCTCGTCGTTCTGCTTGTGTGTCACCAGCGGATAAGTGGACAGGGACAGCAGCTCGTAAAAGAGGTAGAGGGTCAACAGATTGGCGGAGAAGGCCACACCGATAGTGGCGCCAATAGCCACCGCAAAAGAGGCGAAATAGCGGGTCTGGTCATGCTCCTCTAACGAGCGCATGTAGCCGATGGAATAGATGGAAGTGAAGATCCACAAAAAGGACGCCACCAGGGCGAAGAACATGCCCATGGCATCGACCCGCAGCTGAATCGGCACCCCTGGCACCACCTCGGCCAGGGTCAGAACGAAACCCTCTCCTGCCAAGACACTCGGCAGCATGACCGCCACCAGGCAGAACTTACCGATCGCAGCCAGCAGGGTCCAGGACTCGCGCAGATTCGGCCTGCGGTCCGAAAGCAAAATGGGCACGGTGGCCAGCAACGATACGCAGATCGCCGCCAGCGGCAGTAGAGAGGGATGATAGCTCATGATCATTTCGGCAGCAGTCGGGACGACCGACTGGGAAAGTTAGCAGTAGACGACATGGCCTTCCTTTTCCGGCGAAAGGCCATCAACCTTGAGTGCGGGGACGGTCAGGGGACCATTCCCGACGGCAGCGCCAGGCGAATCACCTGGCTTACCAGCGGTCCGGAGCCGATACCGACTGCCAGCAGCGCCACGGCGGCCACCAGCAGCGGTTTAAGCAGCAGCAACGGCGCCTCGCCGGCCAGCAGTCCGCCGGCGGCCGCTTGTTCGGGCTTCTGGAAATAGGCGATCTCGATGATGCGGAAAAAGAGCACCGCGTTGATCAGGCTGCTCAGCACCAACGCGACCACGAACTCCCAGTGGCCGGCCTCCACCGCACCGAGAATCAGGTACCACTTGCTGAAAAAGCCGCAGGTCGGCGGCACTCCGATCATCGAAAAGGCGCCGACAGTAAAGGCGGCCATGGTCAGCGGCATGCGCCGATAGAGGCCGCGCAGCTTGTCGAACTCCAGGCTGCCGGTGCGATAGACAATGGCCGCGGCAGCCAGGAACAGGCACAGGGTCATCAGCGCATCGTTGACAATGTGCAGCACCGCACCGGTCATGCCGGTAGTGTTGGCCAGCCAAACGCCGCCGACCATGTAGCCCACCTCGGCAACCAGGATGTAGGTCAACATGCGCCGCAGATTGCGTTGCGCCAGGGCCAGGGCCGAAGCGCAGAGGATGGCCAGCGCGGCAACCCAGACGATGCCGGCCTGGACACCGGAATGGGCGAAAAAGGTATACTCCGGAGAAAAGATCGAGAACATGACCCGGATCATCAGGTAGACGGTGACCTTGGTCATCAGCGGTGCGATCATCATTCCGGCCCCGGTCGGCGCCAGGCTGTAGGCGTTGGGCAGCCAGTTATGCAAGGGGAAGAAGGCCATCTTGACCCACAACCCGACCAGCATGAAACCGAAGGCGGTGGCCATCGCCGCGTGACTTTCGAGGCCTGGCAGAATCGAGGCAATATCGGCCATGTTGAGAGTGCCGGTGAGAATATAAAGATAACCGACCCCGAGCAGATAGAAACAGGCGCCAATGGAGCCCATGATGATGTAGTTGAAACTCGCCAGCGGGGCCCGGCCCCCACCCATGGCAATCAAGCCATAGGTGGTGATGGAGGTGATCTCCAGCAACACGTAGAGGTTGAAGGCGTCGCCGGTCATGACCAGGCCGAGCAGGCCGGCAACCAGGATCAGATAGAGGGTGAAAAAGAGGTGTTCGCGCCCCGGCAGTTCCTGCTCGGTGCTCTTCAGTGCGCCGATGGCGGCGGTCAGGGCCACCGCGGAGATCAGCAGCAGCATCAGGGCGCTTAACGGATCGATGACCAGCTCGATGCCGTAGGGTGGCTGCCAGTTGCCGACCGTATAGCGATACCCCCCCTGCTGCAATACCCGCAAGAGGGTCAACAGGGCGGCGATGGTGGAAAAGCCGAGGGCGCTAACGGCCACCGGCCCGATCGCGGCCCGGTAGCGTCGACCGAACAGATTGACGGCAAAAGCGCTCAGCAGCGGCACCGCCATGACGTAAAGATGCAGGTTGGTGGCGGTCATGAGCGAATCTTCTCCAGAATTTCATCTTCCTCAAGGGTGCCGTATCGGCGATAGATGCGCACCAGAATGGCCAGCGCCACGCCGGTGACGCTGACCGAAACGACAATGGCGGTCAGCATCAGCACGTGAGGCAGAGGATTGATGATCTGGCCGGGATCGACGCCTTGACTCAGGGCGGCATATTTATCGACGATGGGGATCTTTGCTCCGCGCTTGACCCCGGTGGAAACGTAGAAGAGGATGATGGCAGTCTGAAAGATATTCATGCCGAGCAGCTTCTTGACCAGGTTGCGCTTGCCGATCATGGCGTAGAAGCCGATCATCATCAGCACCACGTAAAGCCAGTAGTTGTATTTGGCGACGATTTCCGTCAGCAACTGGTTCATGTCAGAGGCCCTCCTCCATGTCGCCGCCGGAGGCGAGATCCCAGAACAGCGAGGCCATGATGCTCATCACGGCCAGTCCGACCCCCAGCTCGACCAGGAAAATGCCGAGGGAATGCCATTCCTCGTCGGCCATGGGTATGATCTGAGCCAGGGCCTCATAGTCGAGAAACAGCCCGCCAAGCAGAGCACAGAGCACCGCGATACCGACGAAGATCAGCACCCCGACGTTGCCGAGCACGACATTGACCCCTTCCGACATGTGACGGAGGGAGGTTTTCAGGTCGTAAGCCAGGGCCAGCAGAATGAAGGAAGCACCGAGCACCACGCCTCCCTGAAAACCGCCGCCGGGGCTGTAATGGCCGTGAACGATGACGTACATGCCGTAAAGCTGGATAAAGGGCACCAGAAGACGTACCGCGGTGCGAATGATCAGGTTGTCGCCTTCCGGATTCTGCCCGAACCGTTCCTGAAGCTGCTTCATGACCGGCTCCTTCGCAGCACGCTGACCACCGCCAGACCAGCACAGTAAATGACCACCGTTTCGAACATGGTGTCGTAACCGCGATAATCGCCGAGAATGGCGGTAACCAGGTTAGGCACGTGGGTCTCTTCCACTGCCTCTTCGATATAGCCCGGTGATACGTGACTGCTGGCCGGCGAGGCGGGGTCGCCCCAAGGGGCGAAATCGCCGGTGCCGTACAACAGCACGATGCCGGTCGCCAGGGTCGCGAGTAAGGCAAACGTTTTCAATCCTTGCTCCTTCGCGTGGTCCGGAAAATGGCGGCAATGAACAATACCGTACTGATGCCGGCGCCGACCGTGGCCTCGGTAAAAGCCACGTCGACCGCCCCCATCTTGGCCCACAGCAGGCACATGAGAAAGCTGTAGACGCCAAAAATGACCGCGGCGCTGAGCAGGTCGCGAACGGTTATGACCGCCACCGCGCAGATGACCACCAACAGCAGCGCGAACTGGTCGAGTTGCCAGATCATTGTTCTTGGTCCTTTTTACTCCAGGGTTCGACGCCGATCACCAGCGCCGCCTTGGTAATGGCGTGGGTTGCCGTGGGACTGGCGACGAAGACAAAGGCGGCGATTGCGAGAATCTTGAGGCTGACCAGCAGGTTGGCCAGGGAAAAATCGGCCAGATTATAGAGCGCCACCCCGGCAATGACCAGCACAGCGGCCAGCGAGTCGCACTTGCCGGCGGCATGCAGCCGGGTATAGAAATCGGGAAAGCGCAGAATGCCGAGCACTCCCACGGCAAAAAAGAACAGGCCGGCCACAACCAGGAATCCAGCGATCCAGAGCACCTTGATTTCCCTTCCGTCAGTCGTTTTCCTGCAGGCCGGCTTTTCCGCGGTGCAGAAAATACTTGGCGGCCCCCAAGGTCGTAATAAAGTTCAGCAGGGCATAGGCAATGGCGATGTCGACGAACATCTCCACCTCCTGGTAGAGGACGCCGATGATCAGCAGCAATACGGTCACCTTGGTACCGATGACATTGCCGCCCACAATGCGGTCGAGAACCGTCGGTCCGCCGACCACCCGCACCAGGCAGAGGGCCAGCAGAATCATAAAAACAACGCTGCAGATCAGAAAAAAGGTTTCCATCACGATGCCGAATCGAGGGCTTTGCCGACCCGCCGCTCCATCTCCCCGGGGAGGTCTTCGGCGGCGCTGCGGGTCAGGGCATAGACTGTGAATTGATCGTCGTCGATACTGACGGTAATGGTTCCCGGCGTCAGGGTGATCGACTGGGCAAAGGCGGCCTGGGCGATGGGCTGCTTAAGACGAGTTTTGAAGCGAACCAGGTGCGGATCGATAAGCTCAAGCATCCGCGGGTGCAGCACAATATAGGCAACCTGCAGATTGGCCAAAATGATCTGCCAGAACAGCCAGGGAAAATAAAGCACCACACCGAGAGTGCCGAGCACCCAGGAGCTTTTCTTTTCACCGTAAAATAGCAGATGATGGCTGAACAGGGTCACCAGCAGGCAACTGAGCACACCCAGGGACAAGTGGAAGGCATCGAACATGCCCGACATCATCACCCAGAACAGAAGCATGGTGATAAAGGTGGCGATTTTGGTGGCCATAACAAGAGAACCTTCCGCCGGCAAGCCGCGAAACAACTGGCTGTGCAGCCGACCTAAACAGGCATTGCATTCATGTCGCTGCCACCGGCCTCATTAAAGAGCCGATGCAGCGGGTGGTCGAAGCGCCGACAAAAAGCGCCAAATGGCTGCCATTCCGCTTCGATGCAGGATTTTTAGCACGGTTCATCAGGAGGGTCAAGCACCGTGTGGACCGGCTGCTTGCCCCGTTCGAGCCGCTGGACTATAATCGGGCCTCGAATTCTCAACCACCCTGTCTGGAAGGTCTTTCATGAGCCACACGTTGCGCGCCGCCGCCATTCAGTTTCCGGTCATCGCCGGGGATATCGAAGCCAATCTGCGCCAGGTCCGGGAGGCCCTGCAGCGGGTCCATGAGCAGGGCGGACGGCTGGCGGTGCTACCGGAAATGTGGAGCAGCGGCTACGCCTACCGACAACTGGCCGATCTCGCCGAGCAGACCCCGCGGGTAGCGGCCGAGCTGGCAAAACTGGCAGCGCGCCTCGATCTGGTGGTGGTCGGTAGCTTGCCGGAAAAAGACGGCGCCAATCTCTACAACACCGCCTTTGTTCACGACCGGGGGCAGGAGGTCGGCCGCTACCGCAAACTGCACCTCTTTTCGCCCATGAAGGAAGACCGCTATCTGACCGCCGGCGACCAGGCCCTGGTGGTGCCGACTTCCGTCGGCCGCCTGGGGGTGGCCATCTGCTACGACCTGCGGTTTCCGGAACTGTTTCGCAAACTGGCCTTGGACGGTGCCGAACTGGTCTGCCTACCTGCTGAATGGCCTGTACCGCGGCAACTGCACTGGCAGACCCTGCTGCGCGCACGGGCGATCGAAAACCAGTTTTTTATCGTCGCCGCCAACTGCTGTGGACAATCGGGCCGGCTGCAATTCTTCGGCATGAGCCTGATTATTTCGCCACGCGGGGAATTTCTGGCTGAAGGAGACGATACCACCTCTGAACCGTCGGCCCTGCTCGACTTTGCTGACATGGCCGCCTACCGCGAGGAAATACCGGCCTGGCAGGACCGACGGCCTGAGATCTACGGCAACCTGGTGTAACCGGCTTAATAACCGTCGAAAAAGCATGAGATGGTCAAGCAAAAAACTTGTCCTGCAAGGCCTGGTGTTTTTCAGGGGCGAAGGCCTACATCTCGTATGTCGAGATCCTGAAAAAACGCCGTAACGCCGCAGAGCGGACTTTTTGCGACGCTATCGTTATTCGGCCAGGGGCTGGGCTTGGTTGCGGTAGGTGGAAGGTACCTGTTTCAGACTGTCGACGAAATGAAGTTCCCCCTGTCTGTCGGCGTAGAAATAGCTTTGCGAAGGGGGCTCCGGCTCTTCCAACAATGCCTCGATGGAATCGGCGCGACGAGAGCCGGCCAGCAGACGACCTCGCAGATCGCGATAACAGTCCTGCAACTCTGCCATTATCGGGGTCTTGAAGGTCAGGCGCAGCAAAGCCTGATCGGCGGCAGCCAACAGCAACACAAAGAGTAGGGTCCAAACCAACAAGCCACCCAGGCGGCCCAGGGTTCGTTTCGGTGGGGCTTTTGAAGTTTTTCTGGTCATATAAGCAAACCTGATGTATTCGAAAGAACTTGCCGGATGGCTAAGCAAAAATTTCGCCCCACAAGGCTTTAGTGTTTTTCAGGGGCAAAGGCATACATTCTAGTATGTCGAGGACCTGAAAACACCTCAACGCCGCAGGGTGGACTTTTTGCGACGCCACCAAGCCTGTTGTCCGTTTGGCGAAGAGTGTGGTAAAAGAACGCGCCCATCATAGGTCAATTGGCATCGCCTGGCAATAGCCTGCATTAAATCGAACATAATTATTTTTCATTATTCACAACTTATTATAGCTGTGCTATAAACGGTGTCGTTTGGCGCGCAGTAGAAGGAGTTTTCCATGGACGATCAGCTTTACGACGTGATCATCATCGGCGGCGGCCCTGCGGGCCTGACAGCCGGTCTCTATACCTCCCGCGCCAGACTGAACACCCTGCTGGTCGAGCAGATGATCGTCGGCGGCCAAGTCATGACCACCACCAAGGTCGAGAACTACCCCGGCTTTCCCGGCGGCATCGACGGACCGGACCTGGTGGCCCGCTTTCAGGAACACTGCCAGGAGTTCGGCCTGCAGATCACCAACGGCGAGGCACAGAAACTGGTCGATGCGGGAGACCATAAGGTCATCACCGTCGACGGCAAGGAGCTGCGCACCAAAGCGGTGATCGTCACCACGGGCGCCGAGCCCCGCAAACTCGGCATCCCGGGCGAAAAGGAGCTGACCGGCCGCGGCGTCTCCTACTGCGCCACCTGCGATGGCGCCTTTTTCCGAGACGTCCCGGTGGCCGTTGTCGGCGGCGGCGATACCGCGGCGGAGGAGGCGCTGTTCCTGACCCGCTTCGCCAGCAAGGTCTACCTGGTTCATCGCCGCGATCAGCTGCGCGCCACCAAAACCCTGCAAGAACGGGTACTGGCCAATGACAAAATCGAGGTGGTCTGGAACCACATTCCAGAAGAAGTGCTGGCCGATCAGCGGGGCGTCAACCAACTGCGCCTCAACAACAAGTTGACCGACGAGAAACGCACCTTGGAGGTGGAAGGGGTGTTTTTCGCTATCGGTGTCATTCCCAAGGCCCGCTTCCTGGCCGATGTTTTGGAACTCAACGACGAGGGTTATATCCTCACGGACGCCGAGTGCCGCACCTCCATGCCCGGCGTGTTTGCCGCCGGAGACGTGCGCAGCAAGATTCTCAAGCAGATCGCCACCGCCGTCGGTGACGGAGCCGTGGCAGCCATTGCAACTGAGAAATATCTCGACGAACAATAACCCGGCTTCCAGCAAGGGAACAGCGCCGCCGGGCAAGGAGCAGCCATGCTGGCCAAGGTATTGTCCGGAGCACTGATCGGTATCGACGCCTACCCGGTGGAGGTGGAAGTCGATATCGCCCAGGGCCTGCCCCAGTTCGCCACCGTCGGCCTCGCCGAGGGGGCGGTAAAAGAGAGCAAAGACCGGGTCAAGTCCGCTATCAAGAACTCGGGCTACGACTTTCCGGTTCGGCGCATCACCATCAATCTGGCCCCGGCCGACATTAAAAAGGACGGCACCGCCTTTGACCTGCCGATGGCCATTGGTATTCTTGCCGCCACCGGAGTAATCAAAAACCATCGGCCGCGTGGCTATGCCTTCATGGGCGAACTGAGTCTCGACGGTCTGATCAAACCGGTGCGGGGCGCTTTGCCGGTAGCGGTGGCAGCTCGCCAGTGGGGCGCGGAGGCTCTCATCCTGCCGGCAGAAAACGCCCGCGAAGGGGCCATCGCTGATGAACTGCCGGTCTATGGCGTCTCCGATCTCGGTCAGCTGGTCGACTTTCTTAACGGCGAGCAGAGTCTCGTCCCCTGTTCTGTCGACCGCAAAGAACTGTTCGGGCAGGGAGCACGCCACGACTTCGATTTTGCCGAGGTGCGTGGACAGGAGCACGTCAAGCGGGCTTTGGAGGTAGCGGCCAGTGGCGGCCACAATCTGCTGATGGTCGGTCCGCCGGGCAGCGGCAAGACCATGCTTGCCAGGCGCCTGCCGACCATACTGCCGACGCTTAGTTTCGCCGAAGCGCTGGTCACCACCAAGATCCATTCCATTGTCGGTCTGCTGCCTCGCCAGGACGCCCTGGTCTGTACCCGCCCCTTTCGCCACCCTCATCACACCATCTCCGATGCCGGCCTGATCGGCGGCGGCACGGTACCGAAGCCGGGTGAGGTCTCTTTGGCTCACCACGGCGTGTTGTTTCTCGATGAGCTGCCCGAATTCAAAAAAAACGTGCTGGAGATGCTCCGGCAGCCCCTGGAAGATGCCCAGGTAACCATCAGCCGGGCGGCCTCGACCTTGACCTACCCATCCGACTTCATGCTCGTGGCGGCCATGAACCCCTGCCCTTGCGGCTATCTCGGCGACGCCCTTCACGAATGCAGTTGCACCCCGCCGATGACCCGCCGCTACCGCAACCGCCTGTCCGGCCCCCTGCTCGACCGCATCGATCTGCACATCCAGGTACCGAGAGTCCGCCATCAGGAACTGGCCGCCACCATCGATGGCGAAAGCAGCAGCGCCATCCGCTCCCGGGTGGAACAGGCCCGCCACCGGCAGCAGGAACGCTTCGCCGGCAGCGCCACGGTCTGCAACGCGGCCATGAGTCCCGGTCAGTTGAGGCGTTTCTGCGCCCTTGACGATAGTGGTCAGAAGCTGATGGAGACGGTCACCGATCGTCTCGGCCTTTCGGCCCGCACCTATACCCGCATCCTCAAGGTAGCCCGCACCATCGCTGATCTGGCCGGCGAAGAGCAGATTCGCCAAGAGCACCTGGCCGAGGCGATCCAGTACCGGTCGCTGGATCGAAAATCGTCTTAAATCCCAACATCCTTCGCCTTAGTGCCCTTAGTCTGGGTTATTCAATGAGGCTGCGTCGTGAAACCGGCAAGTGTGCGTCAAATCGAGCCAGGCACAGGGAATTGCCCTGCAGACGTACTTGCAGTACGTCGAAGCGCAAAGAGCGAGCACGGCTTGAGGTGGCGTGCATTGACGTTTGCAACAGGGATCCTCAAGAATAATACGGGTTGAGTTTTCCTACCTTTCCAATCAATCGCTACCATCCCGGCACTCTCTATTTCGGCGATAACCAGTAAATTACCTCCCCATACCGTTGTGTTCTTTCCATCAACTGTAAGGACGATTACAGTTTCCCGAACCTTTCAGGCATATCTTATTAGTGAACCAACAGTCCTCGGCAGGAACAAAATCAGGCTAGAAAAGATGAACAAAGAAAAAAACCAGCTCTGCCGATAGATTTTCCTTGTCGGGATATCATAAAATGAAAAGAGACAAACACTTTCCGAGGAGGAAGATATGTCAAGATTCCTAGGTCTCGTAATATTGGTTTCGGCGTTTGCCGTTTTCGGTCCCACAGGGACATTAATGGCGTCCACCCCAACTGAGGACTCCAATAGTCTGGTCAAGTGTTCCACCTGTAGCATGGGATTGGCTTCCAGTGAGGCAATCGAAGAACACATGAAAAGCTACCCTGGCCATGAAGTTACTCCATCGGAGCAACCGCTTGTCAAATGCTCCACCTGTAGCATGGCAATGGCTTCCACGGAAGCAATCGAGGAGCACATGAAAAGCCATCCCGGCCATGAAGTCACTCCATCGGAGCAACCGCTTGTCAAATGCTCCACCTGTAGCATGGGATTCCCTTCCAGGTCGGCACTAGAGGAGCACATGAGCCACCACGGCCATTAAGTCACCGGGTCGAGGAAACCGCTAATCAACTGTTCTACCTGTGGAATGGAGTTATTCCCTCCAGGATTATGGAAGGAGAACTTGAAACGACTTCCTGACCGTCGAATTCTTTAGGTTTTACTGTAAAGTTTCCCGGTGGTTCAAGCCGGAACGTTTCATCCGCTTCATTCTAGCAAGGGCTGTCGAGCCGCCGCCGGGCGTTTTTTAAAGGCGGTGGCTCGACCAAGCCAATGGAGTGGTTTATTTGGACCATATGGTGGATCTTTAAGATGTGGGCACAAGCTGATCAGCACCGGTTCGCCGCCCAACTGGTCATTGACCACTTCATGCCAGGAAAGGATGTGAAACGGGTAGGAGCGAGACTGTAAGCCGGATCACATATTCCGTCCACCAACGAATTTTTCTCCCATCTGCCGCCAAGCGTTCCTATTCTTTTTCTCTCCCTAAACTAACATTGGGCTAAAACTTCAGCTCCATGCTGTCGCACCAACTCAACAAGGAATCCGAGTAAACCCTGCTTCATTCTCTCTTCAGAGTCTTTAGCCCCATGCTCTTTTTTAAACTCAACCGGTACCGCTTTTTTCCTAAAACCCATCTCCGCGGAACCATAATTGTAATTGCCGCCCTTTTTATATTTCTCCATTCTCAATTGACGGCAGCATCTGCCACCGAAAGCCACCGTTACCTTCAGCATTCAGGCGACAACAGTTACTATTTCGATTGGATCCTCGACCGGTCGGACGGTTACCTGCTTCGAGCCGTAAGCGATGCAGAGGAACACGTAACGGTCATGGACGACGCTTGGGCCACTCAGCGCTGGTCCCTGACCAATACGGCAGAGGACACGGCGATCGAGGCCTTTCGGGAAGGCAACCGTATCGTTCTTCAGGGGCGTTTTCGCGGCGAACGTTTCGACAAAGAAATGACCATCGACGACGCCCCTTGGTTCCAGTCGCTGTCATCCTCGCTTCGGCCCTTTTTATACACTCCACAGCAGTCCACCGAGTTCTGGACCCTGCGCCCGGACAAGCTGACTCTGCACAAGGTTCGCGCCTGCAAAAAGGGCCAGGCGATGCTGAAACTTGGAAATAACCAAGTAGAGGCCCATAAAGTCGAGGTGCGCCTGACCGGCATCGCCAGTCTGTTCGGTAGCGGCTGTTACTGGTTTCGCAGCAGCGATCAGCTGCTGCTGCATTATCAGGGTCCTCGCGGTCTGCCCGGCATTCCCAGCACGACCATCACTCTGGAACCTCCTTTCTAATGACCCGATAAGCTAGGCACAGGCTTAATCAGCACCTGCAGGCCGGCAGTCGGCGTTTCGCTTTCAGAGTTAATCAGGCTGCACACACCAATTGTTGGCCGCATTGGTCATCTATGCTAGAAACTAAACAGACCCATGTAAAATGTTTCTAAAAAAGGGGTGCTGATATGAAAAAAACAGAATTTGATAAATGCTGCCGAAATATAGAGAAAGGTTCCGAAGTTTACTTGGACAACGTCGTCAACCACCAAAGAGGCCGGGCGCTTTTTTGTACCAGCGACAGCTTCCATGTCGATATGAATGGGAAAAGAGACGCCTGAAGGCCCCAGGCATTCGAAATCATTTAGGAAATACCTTAGCATGCTATCGTTTATAAAAAGCGCTGTCAAACGATAGCCCGCTATCTCCAGGCAGCCATTGTCTAAAAGAAACAGGGCGGCCGACTTGGCCGCCCTGTTTCTTTTATCAACCCACGGTCCCTCACGACCTTCCTCAAGGCCCGGCAAAAACAGTGCTATCGGCCTTCAGCGTTTGCGACTTCCCATTGCAATGGGCCTCTATTCGGTCTACACTGGCGCAAATTATCGTTTTCAGCGAGCTGCGACACTTCATGAATGCCGTAAAATAAGATAAAATAATCCAAATGCCGTTGAAATTTCCCGACTTTGAAGTTTCTCCTACAATCGTACAACTGTGCATGAAACGATACCAAACAAGGAGGCCCTCAGAATGCGTCCATCAAAGCGGCTGAACATACCCTGGATTACCCTTGCCCTCGTACTGTTGCTCAGCGCCTGTGGTGGCCGCCCCCCGGCACTGCCGCCGACAGCAGAGAGCAAAGACCCGGTTGAACAGCTGGTCAGTCTGGAGAGCGATCTCGAAGCCGCCCGGAAGGAGAACCTTGACGTTCTGTCGCCTCGCTACTTCGCCAAGGCGGAACAACTTTATCAGGAAGCCCAGCAGATGCTGGAACGGGAGGCGGACCTCTCTGATATCCTGCTGAAGATCACCGCCGGCCGGGTTGAGCTGCAGCGCGCGGAACAGACGGCACAGATCAGCCGTACCGTATTGGCCGACGTTATAAAGGTTCGCGACCTGGCGCTGGCCGCCGGCGCCGCCGACCTAGGTAAAGAATTTACCGAAACCGAAGAGAGCTTTTTGCGCCTGACCCGCGCCATCGAAGACAACGACCTCGATTCCGCCCAGAAAAACAAGGCAAAAGTGTTCGACGCTTACGACCAACTGGAATTGCGTGCCATCAAGGAACGCAACCTGGGCGAAGCCCACAGGCTTCTCGAACAGGCCGAAGCCAACCGCGCATCGCGGTTGGCCCCTCAAGCCCTGGCCGATGCTCAGCAGAAGCTGGACGAAGCGGATGCCTACGTCACCGATCACCGTTATCAACGCGATGAGATTCGTCAAAAGGCGGCTGAAGCCCTCTTCTATACCCGTCGCCTGGAGCAGATCATGGGCCAGAGCGAGCGCCTGCAGAAGGAGTCTCCAGAACAAATTGCTCTTTATATCGAGGGACTGCTGCACCAGACTGCCGAACAGCTGGGGCTGCCTGATCAGCGGAATCGGGTCTTTGAGGGGCAGCTTGAGGGAATTCTGACCGCCATCGCCAGCAGTCAGCAGCAGAGCCAGGATCAGGAGGCGACCATCGATGAGTTGCGGATACAGGTCGCTTCCCTTGAAGGCATGACTCGCGAAGAGCGAGCTGCCCGCAAGCAACTGGCTGAAGAGCGTCGGGTTCAGAAGCTGTTCAGTCAGGTACAGGGAATTTTTGAACCTAATGACGCCGAGGTCTACAAACAGGGAGACCGGCTTATCGTACGCCTCAAGGCGATGAGCTTCCCGGTCGGCAAGGCGGTTATCGAAGCAAAAAACTATCCGTTGCTGAGCAAGGTGCAGCGGGCCATCGGCCTTTTCGACAAGCCTCGAGTGATCATCGAGGGCCATACCGACAGCACCGGTTCGGCGACCGCCAACCAGGCCCTGTCACAGGAGCGGGCCGACGCGGTTCGAGCCTACCTGGTCGCCAACGGCACCCTGCCACCGAACAAGATCGAAGCAATCGGCTACGGCTCCGAACGGCCGCTGGCTTCGGACCAGACTGCCGAAGGGCGGGCGATCAACCGGCGGATCGATATCGTGCTGATTCCGGCCCAGCCGTAATCAGACGTCTTTTCGAGCTGACCTGAACTTGCGCGGCGACTGCCCGGGCACATAGAGCTTTTGCAATGAACCTGCCTGCCATCATCAGTGCCCTGGCGGTTATCTATTTCGGCGCCTTGATTGGCGGCCGCCTAGCCGGCATGTTTCACCTACCTCGGGTCACCGGCTACCTTCTGGCCGGCCTCTTTGCCGGCCCTTCCTTTGCCTCTCTGTGCGGCCTGCCGCAACTTATCCCTTTCACCGCCCTTGAAGAACTCCGCATCGTTTCGGATGTGGCTCTGGACCTGATTCTGATCAACATCGGCGGGCAGTGCCGAACCGAACACCTCAAGCGATGGAAACAGCGCATTCTCTGGTTCGCCTGCGGCGAAATCGGCCTGACCTTTGTGCTGGTGGCTCTGGGTGTGGCTACCCTCAACCAGTTCGTAATCGGCACCAGTCTGCCCGGCCTCTCTCTGCTCCAAACCTCGCTCATTTTTGCCCTGCTGCTGGGAGCGATCGCCGTTGCCACCGCGCCGGCCGCCACTCTGATGGTGATACGCGAGTACGAGGCGGACGGCCCGGTGACCCATTCCGCCCTGACCCTGGTGGGGATCAACAACATCGCTTCGATGCTCGCTTTCATCGCCTTCAGCCACTGGCTGTTGCGGCCGACCGAGGGGCTCGCCATCATGTTGTGGCTCATGTTGGGACCACTCCTGCTGGGAAGTCTGCTCGGTTTTGCCGTCTCGGTCTGGGCCCAGCGCCTGGAAACAGCCAGTGAACAGAAGCTGCTGCTGCTCGGCGCGGCCTTCGCCGTGACCGCCCTCGGCCGGATGCTGGACATCAGCCCCTTGCTGGCAGCACTGATGCTTGGTCTGGTGCTGGCCAACAGTTCGCCGCGCTGGCACCGGTTGATGGACGCCCTCAGCCAGATCGACTATCCCCTCTACGTGGCCTTTTTTGTCATCGCCGGAGCCAACCTTCATATCGAAACCCTCGCCCATCTCGGCCTTCTCGGCTTCGGCTACGTCGTGGCCCGCACCCTCGGCAAGCTGCTCGGAGCGCGTCTCGGTGCCCATCTCGGCGGCTTTAGTAGCAGTCGCGGCCACCATACCGGCTTCACCCTGCTGGCTCAGGCAGGGGTAGCCATCGGCTTGGCAGGTACCCTGGCCCGGCAGTGGCCGGCCGGTGGCCAACTACTGGAAACGGTGGTGCTCGGTTCGGTGGTTTTGTTCGAACTGATCGGACCGCTGGCGATTCGCTTCGGGCTGGTGCGGGCAGGTGAGGTGCCGATCCTTTCGCTGCTGGAAAAGCGCGCTCCGCAGAGCGCCATGGAGGGTCTGCACAACGTAGTGCAGCATTTTCGCTCCTCCCTCGGGATTCCGGCCGGCCACCATCTGCGTGATCCCGGCGACATCCTGGTCAAGCACATCATGCGCCGCAACGTGGAAACCATCGTCAACAATACGCCGTTCCACGAACTCCTTCACCTCATCGCCCACAGCCGCTACGATCGCTTTCCGGTGGTTGATGCCGACGGCCATTTCGTGGGCATGATCAATTACACCGAGATTCGCAACCTGCTCTTTGAACCGGCCCTGGCCAAGCTGGTGGTAGCCAGCGACCTGGCCGGCGAACGGCACATCGCCATGCATCCGGATCAGACCCTGCGGCAAGCCCTGGATATTCTGCAGCAATACCGTTACATCAGCTACTTTCCGGTTATCGATCCGGCCCAGCCCCAACACCTGCTCGGCATTCTCAGCCAGAACGATCTGCTGGCCGCCTTTCGTCGCACCCGCAGCCACTAGCAGAACTCCTGAAGTCAACTTTGAATATCTGTCACCCGGGCAATCCAGACCTGTTCTCAAAAAGTGCCAACAGCTGCATAAAATTATTGCATTTGTTCGGCAAGATTGTGTATACAGGAAAGACTAAAAAACATTCTAATCCATTTGCCTTGTGCTATTACAATGCCGCCCGGCTTATTGGCGAGATTAGCTGGGTGGAGTTCCTCCTAGAGCGTATAATTGTCCTCCCTCTTTCACCCCACACACAAAGGAAGGGGAGGCGTTTTTTTGTCTGCAACCTCCCTCACCCCCTTTTCAGCCCCACCGGTTAGCCAAACCCCGCAAACCGCAATAAAAAAAGGCCACGCCCGTTAACCACTCTGTCGGTGGAAAAGAAGCATGGCCCTTATAGCGGGCTGCTGATGTTCTATCCGCGGCTCTTTGCAGATGTTCTCAGGTCGAAACCAGACTTTAGCTCAATACGTCTGCAGAATATATTCGGCAATACGCGCTGCCTGCCGATCGGAAAGGAGGTTCTCGTCGAAACGAGTCATCCCCGGTCCCGGTTGGCGCATATTAGCAACGATATCGCCAACAGTTTCGATGCCGTTGGCAGACAGGGCCTGCCCATCAAGGGTCTTTTGCGGATTGATGATGTTACCACCGCCGGGATGACACACCGCGCAATGCATCTGGAACAAGGATCGCCCATCGACATCACTCGCTGCCCCCGAAACAGCGTCATCGACTTTTCCACCGGCAGCCAATGCCTCCTCAGGGACGCCACTCTGCTGCTCTGCCTGCTGGTCCCTTTTACATCCACAGCCCCACAACAGAACGAAAGCCGCCAAAACAATCATCAGAGTCCCATAACTGTTTTTCATCGGTTCCCTCCCCTGCAAAGCAAACGGAATCTCCGCCACCCTGGTAGTTCTCCCGCAATTATAGCGTCTTAAAAAGGCTTCACAGCCCCCGATCAGGAAAAAACGATCCGACTTGTGCTGCCGGCCACCTGATTTTCGTTCATTAATGGAAGTTCGCCCAGCCTGTCAGCGCCCGCCGCCATGGTTGCCGTTGAAGTACTGCCGGCGCAGCTTCTGCTGCTGCTGACGTCGCTCTTCCGGCGGCAACTGTTTGATACGCTGCCATTCCTGGTGCAGCTGTTCCCGCTGCTGCGGAGTCAACTGCTGCAGCCGCTGGTGACGCTCCAACATGCGCTGTTTCTTTTCCGGCGACAGCTCCCGAAAACGTTCATAGCGCTGCCGCAGCTTTTGCTGCTCTTCCGGCGGCAGTTGCTGAAACTGGCGATAGCGTTGCTTCATTTTCTTGCGTTGTTCCGGACTCAGTTCCTGCCACCTCGCCCTGTCATTCGTCCTGCGGTTCTCTTCAATTGCTGTCCCGCTCGCCGAGTCCTTATTATAGCGTTTCGCCCAGGCCGGACTCTGCCCCCAGGTCAGACCAGCCACCAGCAGCAGTGCCAACAGCCCCAACCGTTTCATGTTTTGTCCCTTTCCGTACCCGTCATCCCTGCCCCTCCAGATCCTGCAACAAGTCGAGCTCTTCGAGCAGTTCCATGTTCTGCAACAGCTCGAGCTCCTGAGCGATGGCGGCATCGGCCACCAGTTTGTTGTCCCGAGAGGGCAGCATCCCCGGAGGCCGGGCGATCAGGCTCAGCGCCAGCACGACTGTGGCGGTCACAGCGCCACCCCACAACCAAAGCCTGCCCCGACCAGGGCGTTGCGCCCGTGCCGCCACCCTGGCAGCAAATCTGCTGGTTTCACTCGGCGCCATTTCAATGGTCGGAGACGGAACGCCGTCCAGAGTACGCTGCAACTGCCGCCATTCGTTGCGGCAGGAAGCACAGGACTCAAGATGGTCGGCCAGTTCGCGGCAACGCTGTCCGTCCAGCTCACCGTAGTAGTAAAGCAGCAGGTCCTCTTTGCGACAGTGCTTTTTTCCCATACCTTTCATGACCGATCCTCCTGCAAGTCTTCCAGCTCGGCGCGCAAGGCGCGTACCGCCCGGTACAGATGGGCCTTGACCGTTCCTTCTTCCAGTTTGAGCATAGCTGCAATCTCTTTGAGTGGCAAACCCTCCTGGTGGCGCAGCACAAAAACCGCCCGTTGGCGGGCCGACAGACCATCGAGGGCGGCCAGCAAGCGCTGTCCGGTTTCTTTGGCCTGCAGTTCGTCCCGCGGGGATGCGCCCGGATCAGCGGTTACTTCCAGCGGATCGACCTCGTCCTCATGGCGACGAAAGAAAAACAGCTTGCGCCGTAGCTTTTCGCGACGCAAATGATCAATGGCCAGTCGCGACACGATGCGATAGAGATAACTCGACAAACTGCAATCGCCGCGAAAACGGTCGAGCGAGCGATGCAGCCGCAAAAACCCTTCTTGGGCGATCTCTTCGGCTTCGGCCCGATTGCCGACCAGGCGGTAGGCGAGGTTGATCAGGCGCGCTGCCTGGGACTCTACCAGCTGTTCGAAAGCGCCGGGCAAGCCGGCGCGCAGCTGTTCGAGCAGAATCTGTTCGCGACGATCGCTGGCCATCCCAGTCTCTGCGCTACTTTCCGGGGAACCAGCATGGTCAATCACGGCGGTGGCGGCTTGGGGATTCATAGGTTTTTCCCTGTCTCCTGAAATCCATTCACGCATATTCGGACGCACCTGCCGCAAAAAGGTTTACTGGCTTTGAAAAAAAATTCGCTCTATTTGAGCATCTGCTCTACTCTGGCCGCCACCGCCGCGGCACTGAATCCGAAATGCTCCAGCAGCTGGGCAGCCGGAGCGCTGGCGCCGAAGCTGCTCATCGCCAGAATCGCCCCTTTGTCGCCGACGTATCGTTCCCAGCCGAAGGATGCAGCAGCCTCCACGGCCAGACGCAGCTGGCAGGTGGGCGGCAGCACTTCCTGACGATATTCCTGTGGCTGCTCGTCGAACAGCTCCCAGCTGGGCAACGAAACGACCCGGGTGCCGATGCCCTGCTGCTGCAGCATCGTGCGGGCTTCCAGGGCGAGCGACACCTCGGAGCCGCTGGCAATCAGCAGCGCCTGCAGGTCCCCTTCTTCAACAGCCAGCACATAACCGCCGCGGGCTGCGCCCTCGGCAGCGCCATAACTATGGCGGTCAATAATCGGCAGATTTTGCCGCGACAGCACCAGCGCCGTCGGGCGGCGGCGCTCGGCAATGGCAAGCCGCCAGGCCAGCGTTGTTTCACTGGCATCGGCAGGGCGAATCACCACCAGATTGGGGATGGCCCGTAAGGCGGCCAGTTGCTCCACGGGCTGATGAGTCGGGCCGTCCTCACCGAGACCGATGGAGTCATGGGTAAAGACATAGATCGGCGCCAGCCCCATCATGGCCGCCAACCGGATCGGCGGCCGCATGTAGTCGGAAAAGATCAGAAAGGTACCACCGTAAGGAATCAGCCCCGGAGTATGGGCGAGGCCGTTGAGAATGGCGCCCATGGCATGTTCCCGCACGCCGAAGTGAATGTTGCGGCCGCTGGCTCCCGGCCGAAAGGCGGCCTCGCCTTCCAGGACAGTATTGTTGGACGGTGCCAGGTCGGCAGAACCGCCGAGCAGCAACGGCAGCTGAGGAGCGAGGGCATTGAGCACCAGGCCGCTGGCCTTACGGGTCGCCATTGGTCCTTCAGCCGCGTCAAAAACCGGCAGATGCTCCTGCCAGCCGTCCGGCAAGCCCCGCTCGACAATCTCCCGCCAGTTCGCCAGCTGTGGTTCGGCCTGTCGGTCATTCAACCGCTGCTGCCAGCGCTCAAACAGGGCCGAGCCCCGATTCACTGCCGCAGTCATATGAAGGTGCACCGCATCGGGAATCACGAAGCTCGCCTCCGGGTCCCGCCCCAGCGCCACCTTGGTCAGCCGCAACTCCTCGGCACCGAGAGGCGCCCCGTGGGCTGCAGGACTATCCTGCTTGTTGGGCGCCCCCTGGCCGATATGGGTGCGGGCAATGATCAACGAAGGGCGCGGATCTTCTTTGGCACAGGCGATGGCCGCATCGATTTCGGCCAGATTCTCCCCTTCAGCCCGCAGCACCTGCCAACCGTAGGCGAGAAAACGGGTGGCGGTCTCTTCGGAAAACGCCAGGGCGGTGTCGCCTTCAATGGTGATGTGGTTGTCGAGATAGAGATAAACCAGATTGCCGAGACGCAGATGACCGGCCAGCGAGGCGGCTTCGGCAGCCACCCCTTCCATCAAGTCGCCGTCGGAACAGAGAGCATAAACCCGGTAGTCAAAAAGCTCCCGGTCGACCTGCTCGCTCAGAAAACGGGCGCCCATTGCCATGCCGATGCCAACCGCAAAACCCTGACCAAGAGGCCCAGTGGTGGTCTCCACCCCTGGAGTATGACCGAATTCGGGGTGTCCCGGGGTACGGCTGTCAAGCTGGCGAAAAGCCTTGAGCTCATCAAGGGACAGGTCGTAACCGGTCAGGTGCAGCATGCTGTAGAGCAGCGCCGAGGCATGGCCACAGGACAATATGAAGCGGTCGCGGCCGGGCCATTCGGGATGTTGCGGAGAATGACGCAAATGGCGGGTATAGAGCAGATAGGCGATGGGGGCCGCTTCCATGGGGGTGCCGGGATGTCCTGAACGGGCCTGTTCCACGGCATCGGCGGCCAGCAGCCGAATGGTATCAATGGACTCGCGGGCCAGACACAAATCGATGGGGTCGCTGATCATACGCTAATCCTCCTGCTAGGCGGTCTTCCGACGGCACTGCCATCTTCAGGGGCCGCAGTCTTCAAATCCGCAATGTTCTTTGAGCGCGTCCAGGCGCTGTCGCCTTGATCCGTGCCAGTGCCCCAGCAACCGCTCCGCCAGGGTAACACCGCTTTCGGCGATATCTTCTATGCCGTCGAGAAACAGAGTTTCGTCAAAATGGCCGCCACTGTGTCTCTGCTGGCGGACCAGCCCCTCCCTGGCCAGGATCAGGGCCTGGCGCGCCACATCCCGAAGGGTGTGGCTCCCAACCGGGGTTCTCAAGCCAAGCCGCCACGACTGCCGATAAACCTCCTGCAAAGCTGCCCTCCCGACCGAGTGAAACAGCTTGCGGAAATCGCCCCGGGCGGCATCATCGTACAGCAGACCTTTGGCCAGCGCGGCCACCGACAGGGTCAGGCCGGGCGGCAGGCTGTCGGCACTGCGCAATTCGATCTGCGGGCGCAACCGTACCTCGGGAAAGAGGGTTGACAGGTGCAGGTCCCAGTCGGCCAGGGTCGCTTGAAAGCCGGCGAAACCTTCTGCCAAATAGCGGCGAAAGGAAAAACGCTCGCCGGTCATGTCCAGCAGACGCCCCTCGCGGGCGATGAAATACATCGGCACATCGAGGGCATAGTCGACATAATTGGTCAGGTCGGCCCCTTCATCAAACAGCTGGGGAATCAGACCGACCCGATCCCGGTCGGTGCGGGACCAGATTTCACCGCGTGTGGAAAGGTAACCGCTCGGCCGGCCGTCGAGCAGAGGAGAATTGGCAAACAGGGCATAGAAGAGCGGTGCCAGCAGCTGAGCCACCTGCATTTTGTCGATGCAGTCGGCCTCATCTGAAAAATCGAGATTAACCTGCAGCCCGGCGCTCTGTTTCATCATGTTCTGGCCCATATCGCCGGTCTGTTCCATATAGGCTCGCATGACCGCATAGCGGGGCTTGGGTAGCCAGTCAATCTGCTCCAGGGACGTAAAGGGCTGCACCCCGAGTCCGAGGAACAGCAGCCCGAGCGGTCGGGCGGCCTGAATGATTTCACTGACATGACGACAAAAATCACTACGACAACAGTAAAGGTCCGGACACAGGGCGCCGGACAGCTCAAGCTGTCCACCCGGCTCCAGGCTCACGGAAGAGTCTCGCCCCACCAGACCGATCAGGCGGCCCTTCTCGCGAATCGGCTGCCAGCTGCCCGATTCGGCCAGGCGTTTCAACAACATCTCGATGCGCTGGTATGAAGCCGCTTCGCCGGTTTCGGCATCAACCACCAGTTTCTCCATCTCGGCACCGACCCCCCACTGCTGGCGAGGACGAGCCCCGGCAGCAAGAAAAGCACGCAATTGCCGAAGCTCCGTTATCGGTTGGTGAAGATGATCCTTAGACTGTATGGTCATGGTCTGGGGAACCTGCTCCTGGAAGGGGAGTTGCGATTAATTTGTAATTCTACCATCTTAGCAGCTGAAAGGGGCACCAGGCAAAGGGAACCTTGTCCCGTGGTCGCCCAATATGTTGGATCCGGTTCGAGCCTGTCAAGAGCTTTCCCTTTGAAGCTGAAGAGCCGACCCTTCATCCCTTGCCTTTTGCCGCCTGGAAAGCTATCATCCGAGAATCCTTGATCGCCGGAGAACTTCATGAAACCGGTTCGCCACCTGCGCATTTCCCTGCTTGTCCTGATCAGCACCATCGGTCTGGGTACTTTAGGCTACGCCCTGATTGAGGGCTGGAGCCTTTTTGACGCCCTCTACATGACGGTCATCACCTTGGCTACGGTCGGCTTTCGGGAGGTGCACCCTCTCACCGTTCACGGCCGGGTCTTTACCGTTCTGCTCATCGTTTTCGGCGCCAGTACCATCGCCTACACCATCGGCAGCCTGTTGCAGTTCATGGTCGAGGGACAACTACGTTCTATTCTGGGGAGAAAAAAATTGGCTAAAGAGATCGGTAAACTCCAGAACCACTACATCATCTGCGGTTATGGCCGGATCGGCACCCTGATCAGCAGCGAATTTCGCTCCCGGCCGGTGCCTTTCGTCGTGGTGGAACGGGACCCGGAAATCTGCCAACGACTCGCTGCCGAAGGGATCCTTTTCGTCGAGGGCGACGCCACCGATGACGAAGCCCTGATCGAAGCCGGCATTCAACGGGCCCGGGGCCTGATCACTGTGGTCGATTCGGAAACAGCCAACGTCTATATCACTCTCACCGCCCGTGGCCTTAATCCCGACCTCTTTATCCTCGCCCGCTGCGGAGAGGAAGGCACGGAAAAGAAGTTGATCCGTGCCGGGGCCAACAAGGTTATCTCGCCCTATAAAATTGGCGCCACGCGCATGGCCTGGGCCGTGCTGCGGCCATCGGTGGTCGACTTTATCGATATCGCTGTCGGCAGTCAGAACCTCGAATTGCAGCTGGAAGAGATTCGCGTGGCTCCCGGCTCGACGTTGGTCGACAAGACCCTGGTTTCCTCCGGCATTCGCCGGGACTGGGGCATCATGATCATTGCCATCAAGAAATCCGACGGCCAGATGATGTTCAATCCTGAACCGACCACCGTCATCGAAGCGGAAGACGTCCTGATTACCATCGGTGAACGGCCGGCTATTCAGAACCTCGAACAGGTTGCGGCAGGAGGCTGACTCTATGACCGACCGTTTGTATGTACATGTCCCCTGCGCCTTGCTCGAGCAATTGTTGCCCCTGCTCATCGAACAGCAGCTGCAGCCGGAAATCGCCTTCAAGTGGTTCGATCTCGACCGGTCGCCGGCCGAAGTGAGCCATTGGGGCCGGCAGCTGGCTGACGCCGGCTTGGCGGTCAGCGTGCATGCTCCCTTCATGGATCTCAATCCCGGCGCCATCGATCCGTTGATTCGTGACGTTACCCGCCGCCGCTTCGACCGCACCCTGCAGCTGGCCGGATTGTTGAACGCCCGGCTGATTGTTTTTCATCCCGGATTTTTTCGCTGGCACTATGGGGGCCGCGATGAACTCTGGATTGAGGCCAGCCTGCGTTTTTGGCCCGATTTCATCGCCCAGGCGGCGACCCAGAATTGCCGGTTGATGCTGGAAAATATCTTTGAGGAGCACCCCGATACTCTGCAAAGCCTGCTTGACGAAATCGATTCCCCCTGGCTGGGCCACTGCTTCGACATCGGTCACTGGCACCTGTTTGGCCAGGGTACTCTTGTGGAGTGGTTCGATGCCCTCGGCCGTCATACCTGTCACCTGCACCTGCACGACAACCACGGTGACCGCGACGCCCATCTGGCTGCGGGCGAAGGCAGCGCCGATTTTGCCGGGCTCTTCAAGATTATAGACAGACTGACCCTCAAACCCAGCGCCACCCTGGAAATTCACGACCAGCAGGCCCTGTTACAGTCCTTTCCCGCCATCGCCCCCCGATTCCGCGACTAACCGGCCCGAATTTATGCATGAATAACCCGCGCTAAGACTCGTCCTCTGTCAGCAGGCTGGCCCGCTGCACCCCCTTGGCTCCGAATCGTTGTCGCAACTGATCGACCGCACCGTCAAGCGCGGCCTGCCTGGCGCGCTCCTGCCCGCCAAACAACTCTCCCTGGATACTATGCCGCTCCTGCAGCCGGCTGAGGCTGACACCGAGCAAGCGCACCGGCCTCGGACCGGCCTCTGTACGCGCCAGCAGCTCTTTGACGGCCCTGAAAATGGCCATGGCCGAATCAAGCCCCGGTTCGAGGGTGCGACTGCGCGTGACCGTGGAAAAATCACTGTAGCGCACTTTAAGCTGGACCACACAACCGACCAGTCCCTTGTTACGGAGACGAGCCGCTACCCGCTCGGCCAGGCCGAGCAGGGCC
>ENA-ORCT01000173-ORCT01000173.1-marine-metagenome-genome-assembly--contig:-NODE-173-length-35533-cov-3.762579_pt1 | contig 35533 bp, 25 predicted proteins | sample MGYA00248632_ERZ508511 | MGnify/ENA primary metagenome ERZ508511 (study PRJEB26182, sample SAMN06268839) | marine metagenome | isolation source: Tt an P1-techrep anaerobic enrichment on pine from sediment...
CGTACAGTATGAAACCGCTGACGCGCCTTGAAGATGAACCAACATCCGGCGCAATATTCTTGCAATTAAATAAATCCGCGTTCCTAAGGGGATCATTGATGGGGTTTCCGACTTTGGGTTGTCAGTCTGTGATTTTTTTTGCGGTTTGTAAGTATGTATTACTTGAAATTAGCCGCCGGTTGCTGCTCTCCGATAACGTTGCATCTCAAAAACGCCCCCCATTTGAAATCAGGCCAGGGAATTGTTCTGAAAAATCAGTATTTCGGTGCTCAATGGAAACGTTGCGTTTAACCCGGTTGAAACCCGGGAAGCGGCGGTGTCTGCGGTGGATGACCGGCCGTGCCTGGAAACAGAGGGTCGCCGAGGGCCCCGCCATCGATTATCAACGGTCAGGAAGGAGAAACGGTATGAAGAATTGGCACTTGAATGGAGATTGGAAGAAACATGTTCGCTTAATGGCATTACTGATCGCCGGTATGCTCATGCTTTTTTCAGGTGTCGCTTCCGCTGAGCAGGAGGCGATCAAAGAAAAACTCAAACTGGCCGATGATATTACCAAGGAGACCATCGTCGGGCCCGGCAGTGTTCAGGTCAATACCGGCAAGGACCTTTTGATGAGCTTTGGGGCGACGATTCGCGTGATTCCCACCAGTGAGTCCAATTATGATTTTGGAATGAGTGATGAAGCGGACAACGGCTTTCTTTTCGGAAATCTGGGAAAGGAGTTTTTCCGGATTCACGCCAATGAAAGTGGCCAGGTAAAAGACGGGTACATTCGCAATGAAGACAAATTACATTTCAACGTCATGCCCAAGGATCGCAAGTGGAGTTTTTATGCGGCCCTGGAATACGATCGTGCCTGGGATACCTCCTCGGTGGATTCCCGTGGCGGCAGGGACAATGATAACAGCAACTTCGGCTTAGAGCGGCTGAATGCGACGATGGCATTGCCCTGGAACATGCGGTTTCACGCTGGTTTCGATATTTGGCACCTGGACGCGTTTGATGGTGCCGGAATGGTTTACGCTGATGACAATCCGGGATTATGGTTGACCGGGGATTACGAGACCATCAATTTTAATATGGGCTATTTCAAGCTGGAAGAAAATGACTTTCAAACCAGCCCCGGTGATTTTTCCAATGCCAAGGATGCGGATCGGGATTTATATGCCGGCTATTTGACCTGGAAGCCGACTGAAACCCAGCAGGTAAATGCATTTTACGCCTTTGATCGTATCCGGAGTGTGCCGGTGGGCGATCTTCTGGGAGGGGCAACGGATGGGGTTTTTGGGATTTCTACCGATGAAATTCCCCAGACCGACTCGCATCATATCGGGGCATACTGGATCGGCAATTTCGGCAACCTGGAGATGTTTCTGGAAGGAACCTACCAATTGGGTTCAGCCGATGGCACCGGCCTCAGCAACCGGGTCGGTCCTGACGGTGTCACCCGACTGGAGGATGATTACGATATCAGCGCCTATGGCCTGGTCGCCGATATCGCCTTTGAATGTAAGGGCCTTCTCACCGGCTTCCCCCTCAAACCCCACCTGGGCATCATGTATACCTCTGGTGATGACGATCCCTATGACGATGAGCTGCAAGGCTATAACGGGGTGAATAACGTCCAGCGGTTCTCCCGGCGATGGGGCGGTGAAAACACGATTATCGGCGATACAAACTTTCTTTTAGGGACCGCCCTCTATGGCTACCAGCCTGAATTTTACGGAAACGGTACCCCGGTTTTTACCGGTGGCCTTCAAAATTTTTCCGGCGGCGGAAACGGCCGGGGTGACAATCCGGGGTTGACTATGGTCAGTACCGGACTAACTGTGGCCCCCAAACGATTTCTGATTTACAAAACCAATGTGAACTATTTCCGCTGGAATGAAGACTTTTTTGTCCAGAATTTTGTCTCTCCGGTTGATCTGCAAACCGGTGCTCCGATTATTACCAAAGTCGATTCCGGCTACATGGGTACCGAATGGGACAACGAGTTGACCCTGGCGCTGAGCCGCAACACGGTTATCAAGGGGCAGGCATCGTTCATGTTCCCCGGGGACGCTGTCGAGGATCTCACCGAGGCCTTGGGCGCCAAATCCGACGATACTGCCATGCGATTTGCGGCGGAGTTTATCTGGAATTTCTAAGCCCGGGGAGCGGCTGCAATTCCTGAAGGTTTTTGTTTATCTGTTAACGTTTCAGTCGCGGGTCTCAGGAAGTTGTGATGCCGGTCCCTTTCAACACCGGGGCCGGCAAATTCTTGTTGTGAAGAAATAGGGGACTTATGACCGTGTTTGAGAGATGGCATCGATTTGCTCGTGCGGGGGTTCTGTATGGTATGGTCTGCCTGCTGGGCGGTTGCGGTGGGGCGCCGGATATTATCAGTACCGACAAGGCGTCGGATCAGAAGTACTCGAATGCCGATGTGCGATATATGGCCGTGGATCAGCCGTTTATGATCTCCGGAAATTACTTCCGAAATCGCTCGCCGGAGAGTAGCCGGGATTTGGCGGCGGTTTTTACCGGAAAAGAGACGGCAGAAAAGGAAGGGGCGGAGTCCAAGGGGCGCGTGTCCTTTCCGGAAAAACAGGTCGAAAGCCACCAGCAGACGGTTGAACAGTTGATGAATATCAAGGTGGGGCTGCTGGTCGACCAGCGGCAGGTGGACACGACCGGCGCCCGCCTGTTGACCAATACCGCTTATATGGCCTCATCCCGGTTTCCCATTGTGCCGGTGGCTCCTGGTCAAATCGGGGAGTCACTCTCCCGGCAACAGGATCTCAATCCCAACGATCTGGCCAGAATATCCGGTATTCTTGCGATTTTTCCTGGAGTTCGAATGCTGATGCTGGTTGAGAAATTTCAGCTGCCGATTGCCTATCCGGGAAAGGCCACGGCCATCGTCAATCTGGTGGATTCGGGTATTATGCATCGCTATTCGCCATTGGAGATTACGATGGACCTTAAGGAGGAAACCGATTCCGAGCGGTTTGCTGATTCGGTTGTCAGCACCGCTTTTGATCAGGCTGTTCGACACAGCGAAATTATGCCCTGGTTCTGCCGGCCCTTTTCCCATGAAGAACAGATCTGGTATATCAACGCGGGCAAAGATTCCGGCCTCAAGCCGGGTGATCGGTTGAAGGTGGTCTGCGGCGGAAAAGTGGTGAAGGCCCCTTCGGGAGTCCCGGCAGGCTGGATACCGGGTAAAACCAAGGGCGTTCTGCGGGTGGATTCCCATTTCGGCCGGGATCTATCGGTTTGCTCGCTGATAGAGGGCAGCGGACCCGATGGAGAGGACCTTTTGATGAAATAAGGGATGTAAAAACGGCATGGCGTTTTTTTAGTACACCCTCTCTACTCTCCCGGTCGTAAAGTAATTCCCACCGCCGTTGTGCATTCCCTGCCTTAAAACCGGCAGGGAATGCTCTTCCTTTCCGATTCAAACCACTTCAGCCTACAATCATCCGCCGAAGGAAACCTCCGGGATATCGATCACCGCACTGTTGGATACCTCAATAGCACTCATTTTCCCGAGGGTAACCGGTAAAATGGACTGGATGAAGTATTCCGCCGATCGGCACAGTCCTTCATAGAACGCCGCATTTTTGTTTTTCTCGATCTTCTGCCGGCGTTCTTCGCCGGAAAGATCGCCGGTAATGTCGTCAAGTTTCCGGGAAGCCACAACAGCCCGCCAGAGCAGCATCCAGCCCATAATGACATCTCCGGACACCTCCAGGAAAGGCGAGGCGAAGCCGAAGGCCACCTTGACGTCCGGCGACATGGCAGTTTTGCCCATGTGCATGGCTATCTCCGCATAGCGGTTGGTGACCTGCTCCAGCATCCTGGTCTGGTCTTCAAGCCCCTTGATCGCCTTGGCCTCGGTAATGATCTTTTGAATTTCACCGACCAGACTCATGAATACCAGGCCCTTTTTCATACCCACCTTTCGGCCCAGAAGATCCATGGCCTGGATGCCGTTGGTTCCCTCGTAGATGGAATTGATTTTGGAATCCCTCATCAAACGCTCAATTGGGTAGTCCGCCGTGTAGCCATACCCACCGTAGACCTGCATCGCCTGAACGCAAGCCTCAAATCCGCGATCGGTGCAGTATGCCTTGACGATAGGCGTCAACAGATCAATGAGATCCAAGTAGTACGCTTTTTTATCCTCTTCTTTAGCGCACTCGGCTTGGTCAAACAGCCGGGAAATGTAATAGACAAAGCTTCGCATACCTTCAACATACGATTTCATCCAGAGCAGCATCCGCCGGACGTCCGGATGCCTGATAATGGGGACCGCCGGCGCATCTTTTTTCATTATATCGGCCAGGTCCCGGCCCTGAACGCGCTCGCGGGCATAGTTGACGGCATACAGGTACGCACAGGACGCGTTGAACAGCCCCAGCGCACCGACCCCCAGGCGGGCCTCGTTCATCATGTGGAACATGACCGTCATGCCCTTGTTCTCTTCTCCCAGCAGCACGCCGCGGCACTTGCCCTTTCCACCGAAGGTCAGCTGACACGTCGGGCTGGCGTGAAGCCCCATCTTCTCCTCGATGGCGGTGCACACGATATCATTGGGTTCGCCTATCGACCCATCATCGTTCACCCATATTTTGGGTACCAGGAACAACGAAATGCCCCTGGTTCCTGTCGGAGCACCTTCAATACGGGCCAAAACCGGATGAATGATATTTTCAGTCAGGTTGTGCTCGGCCCCGGTGATGAAAATCTTATTACCTGTGATAGAGTAAGTGCCGTCGCCATTTTTTACGGCCGTTGTGGTCAGCCCCCCCACGTCCGAGCCCGCCCCCGGTTCGGTCAGCACCATGGTGCCGCCCCACTCGCCGGAGTACATCTTTCTCAGATACAGCTCTTTTTGCTTTTCGGTACCGAATAGCTCGATCATTTTTCCGGCACCGTGACAAATGAAACCGAAGGCTGAAAATGAAAAATCTGCTCCCATGATATATTCCGACGCTGCCTGAGCGATAAGCGCCGGCAATCCCTGGCCGCCGACCTCGGGATCATCGGTCATGGCGATCCACTCACCCTCCCGGTAGAGTTTGTATGCCTTATGAAAACTCTCCGGCACAAATACCTGGTTGTTTTCAAATTTCAGGCCCTCCCGGTCGCCGATCTCGTTGAGGGGAAGAATTTCCTTGATGGCAAAATTTCGGGCCTCGGTGATGATCATGTCGAACATCTTTTTGTTGAGGTCGCTGAATTTTTCTTCTTTTGCCAGCTGTTCCGCCCCCATCTGCTCGTAAAGAACAAAATCCACGTCCCGCCGGTCTGCAATAAGTTGTGCCATGACAATTACGCTCCTTTTTGATAGAAATCTTTAAATTTTGCCCGAATTTCCTTTTTCGAGAACTTACCCACGCTGGTTTTGGGAATCTCATCAACAATGAGTACATCAAATGCGTCCTCATTGCGCGCATCGTTGTAATAGGCGCGTGCGATCCAGGGGCCTCGAATGAGAATTTCACCTGCGGATTCACCATCCCAGGGCAGTTCATTGCCCGTGACATCGACGATTTTGACATCCAGCCCGCACAGCGGCAGCCCTTGTCTCTTTCTCAGTTCCCACCGGTCTTCTTCCGGCCAGTCGGCGATGGAGGGCTTGAGAAGGTTGCATGTCACCAGCGGGGTGGTTTCTGTGGCACCGTATCCGTGAATAACATCGGCCCCGAATTCGGCAAAACCTTTCATCATGGCCAGGGGCGGTTCCGTGGCACCGGAGATCATCCGAAGATTTTCAAACATCGGCTGTTCAGGCAACGACTGCAGATACTGCAGCATGGGCAGGAAGATTGCCGGTGCTCCTCCGGTCAGGGTAACCTTTTCCGCAATCATGAGATCAACCAGTACATCGAGCTTTTCTGCCGTATACATTCCCGGGAAAACGAGTTTGGCACCTAACAGGCCTCCGGCAAAAAATACGCCCCATCCGTTGGAATGAAACATGGGAACGGTCTGCATAATGACGTCCCGGTTGCTTATATTCAAGGTCAGCGCCATCGCCATGGTGTGAAGGTAGATGCATCGGTGAGAGTAATACACGCCCTTGGGTTTTCCGGTGGTGCCGGAGGTATAGCAGGCGGAATAGGCGGATGTTTCATCGATCATGGGCCAGTCGTAGGCCGGCTTTTCGGCTGCCAGCAGATCCTCATAGCTATGGACCGGGTTCAATCCGGTAGAGACCTAGTCCATGGGGTTATCGGTAATCACGACATAGCCTTTCACCGTCTTCAGCTTGTCGGCAGTGGGTTCAACCAGCGGCAGCAACGTTTCATTGACGAACAGCAGTGTGGCCTCGCTGTGATTGATCACATACACCTTGTCTTCGCCTGAAATCCGCAGGTTAACCTGGAGAAGCACCGCGCCGATTCCGGAGATGGCCTGGTACAGTTCCCAGTGGCGATGCGATTTCGACTTCGGGGTAGGTTCTGGCAGCTCCTTTGATGAATGAGATGGTGTTGAGCTGATAGTCATCGCCTGAGGTTGATGGAAATCCTTTGAGTAACTGATCGGGCATGGCTTTTTTCCTTATATTTTTCGTGGTTCTTCTATACGAGCTTTGCGGCAATATCTTTTCTCAGCTCTTTTTTTAGAATCTTGCCGACCGGATTTCGTGGGATGGCCTCCACAATTTCAACCCGTTCGGGAAGCTTGTACACGGCCGACCCCTGTTCTTTCATAAATTTGACGATATCCTCCAGGATAATGCTTTGCCCAGGGTTCGGGACCACGTATACACAGGTTCGTTCTCCCAGATTTTTGTCCGGCATGCCGACCGCGGCGGCATCCTGAACATGGGGATGAGCCATGACCATGTTCTCCACCTCCTGCGCGGAGATGTTCAATCCTCCCCGGATGATGATATCTTTCGCTCTGTCGAAAAATTTTAAATACCTGTGTCCCTTGATCTGGAACAGATCGCCTGTTTTAATGAAACCTTCCTCATCGAATGCGTTTTTGTTCAGGTCGGGTCGGCGGAAGTATCCGGAAATCACATTTGGTCCTTTATAGAGCAACTCGCCAGTTGCATCATCATCCGTAAGTTCCACGCCGAGCGGGTCGACAATCTTGGTTTGAATAAAGCGGGTGACCGGAATGGACCAGGTATGTCCCTTGGCGCCATATCGTGGGAACTGATCCACTCGCCGGGTTATATCCGGTACATCCAAGGCGCCTGAAACAAACCCTGTGCCTTCGTTCTGCCCCCAGATATTACCGATATCGATGTTCCAGCGCTCTTTAAACTCTTTCATGGACCAGAGGGAAGGGGGCGCCGAGCCCACCGTGATGGAACGAATGGTTTTTAAATCTACATTGGCTGCGGCAGGATGTTTCAGGATGAGGTTCAACACCGCCGGAACGAGCAGTGTATAATTGACTTTCTCTTCGACCAGCTGTTGAAGCAGGAGCATCGGCTCAAAGGGGTGGTGAAGCACGACGGTGCCGCCCATGATCAACCAGGGAACCAGGACGGTTCCCACTGCGCCCATGTTGACCAGCGGACCGGCGGTCAGCAAGATATCACCCGGCTGCATACCGCCTGCAACGGCGAGTTCGGCCTGGCAGCGCCAGTTGTTATGGCTCATCGGGCATCCCTTGGGTTGCGCTTCGGTTCCCGAGGTCCAGCAGATCGTAAAGATGTCGTTGGCATCCACTGACACCCCATCGAGCTCGGGATCGGCAGGTTCCGTTGTCATTTCTCGCAGCTCATCATAGGAGAAAATGTGCTTAAGCGAGGGAATCTTGGTTTGTACTTTTCTGCCCATGGCCAGATGCTGAAAGTCACCAAAGGATTCGGCGGTGATAAACGCTTTGGCCTCGGTCAGTTCAGCTACGTAGGTCAGCTCTTTCAGACGCCACTGCATCGGGATGGGCGAGATCGTTGCCCCTGTTTTGGCAACAGCCAGGTACAACATGGCCAGTTCCCAGCAGTTTGGAAGCTGGACGATTACGATGTCGTCTTTACCGATACCCGATGCCAAAAGGGCGGATGCAGTACCGTCAACTGCACGCGCCAGCTTTGCATAGGTCACGCGATCCGGAGGCACCCCGAGCAAGGCCTCTTTGTTGAGGGGGTCGACAAGTGCTTCACGTTCCGGCATTTTCAAGGCGTTTTGCGAAAAATCTTCCAGCAGAGTTTTCGTGCCCCAACATCCTAGCTCGGTGTAGGTTTTAATTCGTTCTGCCGATGCAAGAATCATACGCTCCTCCAGAAAGTTAAAATGTTAACGAATTGATTTTGAATGTCCCTTTTTCGGCTGCAGGTTTGAATACGGTGGGCGGGACAGGGGCACGTTACCGGGAGATGACTCCCTGCCGGGTGAGCTCTTCCATGTCACGCTCACTGATGCGCAGCAGGGACAACACCTCGCGATTATGTTGACCCAATTGGGGCGCCGGCACGTCTCCGCATTGCGTTGCCGAAGAGCTGAACGGAGAAGTAAACGTCAAACCACCATCCGTCCCTTTGCCGGTCAGCCGGCGTGATTGACACAAATCCGATTGCACGACCTCTCTCAGGGACAGAACCGGTTCGCAGCAGGTATCGACAGTGCGGAAAAGTTCTACCCACTCGTGTTGGGTCCGGCCCCTGAAAATGTCCGCGACCTCTTCGATGATCGGCGTTCCGCCAAACTGTTTGGGGACAAGATCCTCCCGGCCGACGGCCCGGCAGAAGCTGTGCCAGAATTTGGGCTCAACCGCGCCAAGGGACATGTAGCGACCGTCTTTTGTCCGGTAAAGGTTGTAAAACGGCTGGGCGCCGGCGAGAGCGTGATCGCCATGGTTGGGTTTTCCCTGTCCTGCCAGCATATTGCAGAACCCCACCACACTAAGTGCAAAGGCGCCGTCGAACAGGGACACGTCAACATGCCGGCCGTTACCGGTGCGCTGGCGCCGGATGATCGCAGACAGGAGACCGGACAGAGCAAACAGACTGCCGCCGGCAAGGTCGGCGAGGGGAACCCTGGGGACCGACGGCGCTCTCTCTTTGCTGCCGCCCGTATCGAAACAGCCGGCCAGTGCCTGGTAGTTCAGATCGTGGCCGCCTTTTTGAGCATAGGGTCCATCCTGCCCGTAACCGGAGATGGACACATAGATCACATTGGGATGGCTTGCGTGGATCGTTTCAAAATCAAGGTGTAGTTTTTTCATGACACCCGGGCGAAAGCCCTCCACGACGATGTCGAAGTGATCGAGGAGCGTTATGAAAATTTCCCGCCCCTCAGGATGCTTCAGGTCAAGACTCAGGCTCTTCTTTCCCCGGTTAACAAGATCAAAGACCGGCAGATAATGATCCGTTTCCGGATCCATAAAGGCCCGGGCGAAATCGCCGCCTACCGGGTTCTCCACCTTGAGCACCTCAGCGCCCATTTCGGAAAGCAACCACGTCATGTAGGGCCCGGGCAGGTTCATGGTTAAATCCAGTACCCTGATTCCATCGAGGGCGTTTTGCATATCGCGTCCTTCCCTATGAATTCTTATATCGTTTTTCCTGCGGCAAATCCCTGATGGACCGCCTCAAATGCCTTGGCAACCTGTCCGGCGTCACCGACGACCTGAAACGGAATACCTTTTCGTTCCAGCACATCCTGTAGCGGATTGTATGAGTTAGATCCTGCGGCAATAACGACGGTATCGGCCGGGATCTCCTTACTCTTTCCCATGTGCTCCACGGTCAATCCGTTTTCAGTGATTCTCAGGGCCGTTGTTGCCACTTTTGTTTTTACGCCTCGTCGGTCCAACTCCTGAAGCATTGCCCAGCGGGTACTCTTTCCGATATCCTTTCCTATCGTATCGATCATTTCGATCAATATGATCTCTTTTGTTCCGCGGGTGGAAATTTCTACCAGGTATTCCGGTGTTTCGACCGTGTTGGCCATGAGGAATTTTACTGCATCTCCGGAAAGCGTACCCCTGTCGGCCAGCAGCAGAGCTGTCTCAACGCCTACCGCGCCGCCGCCGATTATTGCGACCCGTCTGCCGGTTAAGGTTTTGCCCCCAAGCACATCCCAGGCTTGAACCACATGGACATGCTCCATTCCCGGAATCGCCGGTTCCATGGGCGTTGCCCCGGTTGCCAGCACAACGCAGTCCGGCTTTTCTTTTTCAATGAGGTTTTCATCAACCGTCTGCTCGAAAACGACCGGTATCCCCCGAATCGCGAGTTGTTTTTCAAGGTCTGTGGCCAGTTCGGTAAATTCTTCCCGGCCCGGCGGGGCGGCTGCCAGATGAAGCTGCCCGCCAAGACGCCCGGTCTTTTCATACAGGGTAACATTGTGGCCCCGATCTGCCGCGGCTGCTGCCGCGCTCATGCCCGCGGGGCCCCCGCCGACGACCATCACGCGCTTTGGCCGCGCAGCTTGTTCCAGGCAGTTCTCCGTTTCATGGCCGGCTCGAGGATTGCAAAGGCATTCCACGGGCTTGCCTTTGAAGATGTGGTCAAAACATCCCTGAGCGCAGGCAATGCAATGGATGATTTCATCCTCCCGGCCCTCCCTGGCTTTTTCGGGGAAATATGGGTCCGCGATGAGCCCTCTGCCGATGGCCACCAGATCGCACATGCCGTCGGCAATGAGGTCGCGGGCAAGGGAAGGGACATTAATTCGATGGGCGGCGATTACCGGAATATTGACTTGTTCTCTGATGCCCCGGGCCAGATAGGCGTAAGCGGCTCGGGGAACCGAACTGGTGATCTGGGGGACCCTGGCCTCGTGCCATCCGATGTTGATATGAAGGGCGTCGACGCAGCCATTTTTTGCCAGGGTTTTGGCAAAATCGAGCATGCCGAGGCGACCCAGGCCGCCGGGCATGAGGTCGTTTCCGTTCATTCGCACAATTACCGGAAAATCCGTCCCAACCGCATTGCGGACTGCCTCTATCAGGTCAACGCCGAAACGCATCCGATTTTCCGTGGACCCGCCGTATTCATCATCCCGCTGATTGGTCAACGGCGACAGGAACGAACTGAGCAGGTAACCGGCGGCGCACAACACTTCCACCGCGTCAAACCCGGCTTGTTTGACGCGCCGTGCGGCCCGGGCGAAGTGCTTCACGATCTGCTGGATTTCTTCTCGTTCCAGAGCCCGCGGGGTCTCCCGGGTCAGCTTGCAGGGGAGGGCCGACGGGGCCACCGGTTTTTTCCCACCCAGAAACATTGAAGGCATCTGACGTCCACCATGATTCAGCTGAACCGCGGCGCGGGCACCGTTCTCCGTGATGGCGGCAGCCAGCCGCGTGAGTCCGGGCAGAAATGTGTCATCATGTGCCCCGATATTTTTCGGCCCACCGGAGAGATCGTCCACCGTCGCGTAGCCCACGGTGATCATTCCCGCCCCGCCCCGTGCCCGTTCGGCGTAGAAATCAACCAGTTGATCGGTCACTTCATAATTGCGGGCCATATTCAAATGCATGGCCGGCATATTGATCCGGTTTTTAATTTTCAGTGTATTGATTCGGATTGACTCGAACAGCGGATCTTTCATCGTTCAACTCCTTGAGCCGGAAAAAACGGAAATCCCAAATCTCAGGTTTCAAATCTCCCATAAATTCTGTAACTTAGAAACTAAGAGCCTGGCGAAGATTTCGGGCTTGTTTAAAGTCTCATGAATTTGGCAACGATTCCCTTCATGATCTCATTGGTTCCGGCAAAGATGGTATGGATGCGAACATCGCGCCACATGCGGACGATGGGGCACTCTTCCCGCGTGGCGACATCTCCGACCATCTCCAGGCAACGATTGGCAATGCGATTGGCTACATCCGTGGTCCAGAATTTGGCCATGGATGTTTCCTTGACCACGTCTTTTTTTTCAATGTGATCGATAATCAGATCATTTAAAAATGCACTTCCCACGCGAAGATCGGTTTGCATCTCCACCAGGGCGAACTGGACAGCCTGCGATGTGCTCAGGGGAATTCTGTTGACAATTGTGCTTCGGCAGTAATTTTTCGTCCAGTTCAGGATTCGATTTGCGAGTGCGGTCGCCCAAACGGCGCAGACCAGTCGCTCCTGCTGAAGCTTTTGCATCAGATGGATGAAGCCCTCGCCCTTGTTTCCCAGAAGGTTTTCACGCGGAATGCGGCAGTTGGTAAAAAAGAGCTCGGCTGTGTCCTGGCTGCGCAGCCCCATTTTCTCCTGTCGTGCGCCCTTTTTAAAACCCGGTGTGCCGTCTTCCACCAGGTACAGAGACACCGATTTGTGCGGAGTCGGGACGGCCGGGTCCTTTGCGGCGAGGACTACCAGATCGCAATGGATACCATTGGAAATAAAGGTCTTGGCACCATTAAGGACGACTTCATCGCCGTCTTGGACAGCAGTTGATGTCATGGCGGCCAGGTCGCTGCCGGCATCCGGTTCGGTCATGGCAACGGCCGTTACAATGTCCCCGGAAACGCAGCCCGGAAGGTACTTTTGTTTTTGTTCTTCAGTTCCATAGCTCTCTATGTAGGGGACCACCACGTCACTGTGCAGTTGCGCAAACAGACCGCTTTGGTTGGTCCGAACGATCTCTTCGATCACAATGACCGAATAGAGAAAGTCGCCGCCCATCCCGCCGTATTTTCGGGACAGGGCCGGACACAGGAAACCTTCGCTCCCCATCTTGCGATAGATATCCCTGGGGACCATGTGGTCGGCTTCCCACTTGTCCGCATGTGGAATCACTTCCGATTCCAGGAAATCGCGCAATCGTTTTCGAAAGGTATGGTGCTGATCGGTATATGGCAGTGTATTCATAAACTCTGACTCCCGGTTGCCGGTTTATTGCAACCTATCGTGAATGAACTTGTATGATTATTTCCTGATCCGGCCAATTACAGCTTCCGCGATATCATCGGACAGTTCGCGTTCGTTGCCGCCGATAATCTGCAGGGCTTTGGCATCCCGGTAGAACCGCTCGACGTCATATTCCGTCGTGAAGCCGTACCCGCCCATCAGTTGTATGGCCTCATAGGCGACCTGGACCGCGGTCTTTGCCGCCGTCAGTTTGGCCATCGCGATCAGTCTCGGGTCCGGCTTTTTCGTGTCAAAGCAAACGGCAGCCTGGTAGGTTAAAAATCGGGCCTGTTCGATTTGCGTGGCCATTGCCGCCAGTTTGTGCCGGTTGACCTGGAACTGAGCGATTTTCCGGCCGAACTGTTCTCTCTGCTTTACGTGAGCCAGCGTCCGGTCCAAAGCGCCCTGGGCGGTTCCCAGGGCCAGCGCGGACAGCAGCATCTGAAATTCCGCAAGCATCTGCCGGGCCTGGCGAAGGCCTCTGCCTTTACGTCCGATGAGGTTTGTGCGGGGCACCTCGACATTGTGAAAGGAAACCCTGGATGACGCGGTCATACGTAACCCGAGGGTGTCGTGCTTTTTTTCACAGACAATACCCGGCCTGTCGGCTTCCACCAGAAACATGCTGATGTCATCGGATCCGTTATCGGAGATGCCGGATTTGCAAAGCAGACAGTATATATCGGCCTCGCCTCCGTTGATTAGCCCTTCGATCTTGCCATTGATTTTCCATGTGTCGCCGGCTTCGGTAACAGTCAAACCTGGAGCGTCACCCGGGTCGTTGCCTCCGGGCATGGTCATCGCGGCGCCTGAGCGCATGCGTCCCTCAAGAATTTCGGCTATATATTGTCGCCGCAGTTCATCGCTGCCAAAACGAACGAGACCGTCGGCAGCGACGTCAGAGAGCATGACGGACGAACCAATGGTGGCGTCTTTTCTGCAAAATTCTTCCGCTACCAGGACGTTCTCGATCATGCCCATCCCGCCCCCGCCGTACTTCTCCGGAAAGTGCATGCCGATAAATCCCAGCTCAGCAGCATATTTCCAAATTTCTTTGGGAAACTCAGCCATTCGATCAAGATCCCGTGCCATGTCCTTGTCAAATTCGCCGGTGGCGAATTCTCTGGCAGTCTTCTGAATTTGAATTTGCGATTTGTTCAGCTGAAGCACGATCGTATCTCCTTCTATTTGGAATCAAAAAGGGATGTATGTATTACTTTTTTGATATTCCCTGATTTTAAAGAGTGATAAACGATAATATTGCCTGAAATTGATTTTAAGTAAATATTACTTACATTTTGGCGAAAAAAAATTTAACATGTATCCCGAGCGTTGCTGGGGAAGGTTTTGCAAAACATCTGCTTCGAGTAAAGTGCGAGTCAATATAAGAACCGGTTTGAAAACCGAATTCAATATAGTGTGTCAGCCATTTTCAAATTCGGCGGTGTTACCGCTTTTTTAGAATGCCCCCAAAAAGAATCCGGCACAGATCCTGGTGTAATTCATCCACATCCATCGCCTTGTTAAATATGACGAATGGCAGGCAAAGGTGCTCCATAGACCCCAGAATCATCTGGCGCAGACTGGCCGCCGGGACATCATCCCGGATTTCGCCGTTTTGAACCCCTTCTTCGATGATGTCCAGAATCATTCGGGTGTATTGCTGGACCGTCCGATAGGTTTTACTCTCAAAATATCCCGGGGAATTGCGAACTTCAAGGAGCAGGATTTTAGAAAGCACCCGGTCATGATCATACAGGTAGATGTGCGTCCAGGTCAGTTTGCGCAGCTTGTTAACAGCGCCCTCGATACCCTTCAAGTCGAAAACGATCTGACGAAAAAATGAATCGAGGTGCTCGGATAGCACTTCGTGAAGAAGCCCTCGTTTATCCCCGAAATACCGGTAAATGAGTGCCTCATTGGTGCCGGCCGCTCGTGAAATTTCAGCTGTCGTAATCGAGATGAAATCCTTTTCCGCAAGCAATTGCCGCAAAGCGTTGGCGAGTTTGACCTTGCCCGCCGGACCGGGTTGTCTGTCTTGTGATAGGGAAGGGGATTTCATTTGGCTTCTTAACATCGTGTCAACGAGCATCGATCAAAACGGGTTCGAAAGTGTGAACTGGTCAACGATAAAAAATAAGCAATACTTACATATATGTTTTGCGCGATTTGATCAATATGTTTTTAAATGCGTGCGCCATCCCTAGTTTGTAAATACAGTGCATTCGATCGCCGATGAATGCCAGACTCCTTAAGTTCCCTGCCATTTAAATATGCCGGGTGTTTTTCACCACTGGCGACAGGTGGTCGCAGGGTCCCGGCATTATCAGTGAGTGGCCCTGTTTCCGAACAGGACCAACCGTGTGGGCGCTTTACTCCAACTGGCTAATCCGGATCGTGAAAGTTCGGATTTCGTTTCTCAAAATTCGCCATGATTGCCTCACACTGATTCGGAGTGCCAATCAATTTCATTTCATATTGGGACTCTTTCAGCAATCCTTCCGTATCATCTCCATGCCATGCTTCATTGAGCAGCTTTTTGGCTGCCCGAACCGCGTGGGGGTTACGCAACGCAATTTCGTTTGCTAACATATGGGCTTCATCGTAAGGGTTGCTGCATGTTCTCGTTACCAATCCCAAACGGCCGGCTTCTTCACCATTAATGGTTTTTCCTGTAAAAATTAATTCTTTGGCGACATCGATGGGTACGAGGTCCCGAATGGTCTGGGAAGCCGACATATCCGGGATCAACCCCCATTTCATTTCCATGATTGAAAGTTTGGCATCCGGTGTCGCCAGTCGGATATCTGCACCCAGCGCGATCTGAAACCCGCCGCCCAGTGCTACACCATGGATTGCAGCGATCACAGGCATGGGAAGTTGCTTGTATCCATAGGCGATAAATTGAAAAATATTGGTTGCCCGCCCCTCGTAGCGTTCTTGGAGATTCGTAATACGGTTGTTTTCCGGATTCGTCATCAGTGTAAAATTTTCAACATCCAGTCCTGCACAGAAACCCTTTCCCTCACCGGATAGAACAACAGCCCGAACGGTTGACGCTTGGGAGAGCTTTTTGATGGCAGCGGCCATGGCGTCAATCATATCGAAATTTAATGCATTGTATTTGTCCGGGCGATTAAACCTGACATCAGCCACATGGTTTTTTATAGAAACAGTTACCAGTTCGGTCATACCATCCCTCCATTTCTGAATCTGCTTTGAGTTCAATGAAAAGAAAACATACAGCGCATTCAAGTATAGAATGTCTAAGAGCCTATTGGAAAACCGTAAGATTGGCAACCTCTCCTGTGTCGTCCGGGTCAATTTTACTTGTATATATGCATGGCTTTCCGTCCAAAGGGGATTCCGAGTTTTCGCATTCGATGCCGCAGGGTTCTTGGATTGATTTCCAGCAGTTCGGCAGCCCCGCCCCTGCCGTTCACTTTTCCCTTGGCAAGGGAAAGGGCTTTGCGTATATGGTTGGCCATTGCCGTCTCAAGACTAATTGATTCGCCCCCTCGCATTGAATGGACAGGGGATTCTGCCATTTTATTTGTCGATTTGCCAGATTCTCCGAATGAAATTTCCGGAAATGTAATTGGCTCCCCCTGGTTTAAAATCAATGCCCTTTCGATGGCGTTCTCCAGTTCCCTTACATTACCCGGCCATGAATAGGCAACCAACCGATCGATAGCATCCGGGGCCAATTTCGGCGGCGAATTCAGCTTCATCTGTACGGATTTTTTCTGAAGGAAATGCTGAACGAGTGATGGGATGTCCGATTTTCGCTCTCGCAGGGTTGGTATTTGGATCGGAAACACGGCTAGACGAAAATAGAGATCTTCTCTGAAATTCCCCTCCTCCATCATTTTTTTCAGATCACGATGGGTGGCAGCGATCACGCGAATGTCCAGGCTCAGGCTCTCCGCTCCGCCGATGCGTTCGATTTTCTTCTCCTGCAGCACCCGCAATAATCTGACTTGTGCGTCCATGGTAAGCTCACCGATTTCATCCAGAAAGATCGTCCCGCCCTGAGCCCGTTCGAATCGCCCCCGCTTCTGGGCGATGGCGCCGGTGAAGGCCCCTTTTTCATGACCGAAAAGCTCGCTGTCCATCAGGGCTCCCGGAATGGCCCCGCAATTGACGTCAATAAACGGTCCATCCCTTCTCGGCGACAGGCTGTGAATGGTGCTGGCAATCAATTCTTTGCCCACGCCGGTGTCCCCGAGCAGCAGTGCCGGACTTGCCGTGGGCGCTACGTGCCGGACCAGTTCCATGACTTCCTTCAGGCCGAATTCTGCACCGATGACTTCATCGCCACAAATGCGTCTCAACTCTTTTTGCAGGTACTGGTTATCATCGGCCAGCAGATCTTTGAGTGTCTGGAGTTCGCGATATCGAATGCTGTTGGTCAGGGCCACGGCAAACGGCTCGTTGAGCTGTTGAACCAGGCGCTCATGTTCTTTTGTAAATTTCTCGCCGGACAGACTCTGAAAGGTCGCCACGCCCAGAAATTTACCTTCAATGACAAGATCCATGATAATGGCCGACAAATCCAAACACCCCAGTTGCCTGCAAAGCGCTTTGGCAACGGGATCGTGGCTGGTATTTTGGATGCGGTGCAGACGGCTGGTGCGCCGTTCTTCGATTTGCAGGCGCCCGCGCCGTCCCAGCCGGGTCTTGATCGACAGTGCTTCATAGTCTTCCAATGTTGCATGGGCAATGGTCTCGGCGATGCCTGTTTCCCGATCGTACAGGTGCAAACTCATCTGGCCGGCCGGGATGATTTCCTGAATATACCACAGGCACTGCCATAAGGCCTTTTCGATATCCAGGCTGCTGCAGATTCTCAGCGTCACATCGCGAAAAAACGTACTTTTTCGTATCATTTTTTAATCGGATTAAATTGTATCGTATTTGATAATTAAATAATTTTATATCGGATGCGATAAATTTATAATGCGCATGTGATAAAATTTCAATGAAACATTCTCCATCACCTGCCAGCTGTCCTGTAACATTTTGAGATATGGGGATAAAATATTTTTTGCCGTACTGGTACGAACATTGCTAAAAAATAACATTCATACAGTGAATCCGGTAAAGGGAATGGCCGGCAATAGGCCGTGATTTGCAATTTATGTAATCCGCACCCCCAAGCAACTTTCAAAAAGGAGCAGGTAAATGGCGAATTCTGAAAAAGTGTGGCTCACATCCTATGACGAGAACATACCGGCGCATACCGACATGCCGCATCTGTCCCTGAAAGATGTTTTTGTCAACAGCATGAACGATTTTCGGGAAAAGACGGCCTATTACTTTCTCGGTGCGGCCTTTACCTTCGGCGATCTGCTGGAACAGTCCGGCCGGTTCGCCTCAGCCCTTCGAAACGAAGGGGTCTGTCCCGGCGATGTGGTCGCTGTCAATCTGCCCAATATCCCCCAATACCTGGTGGCCATCACCGGTGCACTGCGCGCCGGTTGCGTTGTCTCAGGTCTGGCGCCGCTTCTTGCTCCGGATGAAATGGCCTTTCAACTCAATGACTCCGGCGCACGGGTGCTGATCACCCTGGATGTGCTCTACGAACCCAAAGTCAAACCCATAGCAGACCGGGTGCCTAAAACCGAAATCGTGATCGTTACCGGATCCGGCGATCTGATGCCGGACGCGCCCCTCCAGTCTGCCGTTGATCCTCTGCCTGGCAAAAACGTATTCTCTTTTCTTCCATTTATGATGGACAGCCCGCCGGAACCGATTCCAGTTGAACTGGATCCTGAAGACAATTGCTTCATGCAGTACACCGGCGGCACCACCGGGCCGCCCAAGGGCGCCATCCTCACCCACGGCAATATGGTGAGCAACATCCACCAGTTGGCCACGTGGCTGCATTTTGAGCGGGGCAAGGGGGGCTGGCTGTCGGCCTTTCCCATGTTTCACTCGGCCGGTCTTTTCGTCGCCTGTTGTACCATTGGTTTCGGCCAGTCCCAGGTGCTGATTCCCGACCCGCGCAACCTGGAGTTGGTCACCGGCGGCATTCGGGCCCACCGGCCGACCGTTATCGGCAATGTGCCCTCCCTGACAACGATGCTGCTGGCGGACGACACCTTCAAACAGCTCGATTTTTCATCTGTCGACTACTGGCTCTCGGGTGCGGCTCCGTTTCCCGTGGAAGCCATATCGACGCTGGAGGGGGCCATCGGCAAGGGCAAACTGGTGGAGCTTTGGGGAATGACCGAGACATCCCCCATGGTGACTGTCAATCCGGCCCGTGGGATCAAAAAAGCAGGGTCGGTGGGGCTGGCACTCCCCAACACGGATGTAAAAATTGTCGATTTAAACGATGGAACAACCGAGATGGCAACCGGTGAAGAAGGTGAAATTATCGTCTGCGGCCCTCAGGTGATGCGGGGCTACTTGAATAAACCCGAAGAGACCCGACAAGCTCTCCGGAAGCACGATGGCCGTTTGTGGATGCACACCGGTGACGTGGGCCGCATGGACGATCAGGGGTATCTCTACGTGGTGGACCGGGCCAAGGATATGATCATCGTGGGGGGCTATAAAGTCTTTTCCAGTGAGGTGGAAAACAAATTTTACAAGCATCCGGCCGTGGGTGCATGTGCACTGGTGGGACTTCCGAACCCGGACCGGCCGGACAGTGAAATCGTCAAGCTGGTGGTTCAGAAAAGCGATGCGTACAACCAAAAAACCGATGACGAAATTAAAACAGAACTCATCGCGTTTGCCCGTGAGACAATGGCCCCATACAAAGTGCCTAAAATCGTTGAGATCACCGATGCCATCCCCATGACCTCGGTGGGCAAAATGGATAAGAAGGTGCTGCGAAAATAAAATGCCAATGCAAATGATTCCATGGCCGGCGATGAACCCATTCGCCTGAACGGAGTCCCTCGATTAGGCGCCAAATGAACGATCATCCTGAGAGTCCGCAGGTATTGAATTCAGTAACCAGAAAAAGTAGCAAACGGAGGTGACGTCATGCAAACCTTAACCGATATCTTACGCCGCACCGTGCAGGTCAATGGCAGCAAACCGGCCACTGTCTTCAATGGCCGCCGGCATACCTGGAAAGAGATGGAAGACCGCGTTGCGCGTCTGGCCAGTGCACTGGTACAGCGAGGCCACAGCAAAGGCAGTCGCATCGCCGGTCTGGGCCTCAACAGCGACCGGTATTATGAATTTTTATTTTTTCCGGGCTGGATGGGCGCTTCCTTCGTACCGATCAATATCCGCCTGGCACTTCCAGAAATCATTTACTGGTTGACCAATTCCGATAGTGAAGTGCTGCTCATTGACGATCCTTTTCTACCGATGCTGCCGGAAATCAAGAAGCAGGTTCCGCAAATAGAGACAGTTGTTTACATTGGTGAAAATGAGACCCCAACGGGCCTGCTGTCCTATGAGGAGATGATCGCCGGTGCCGAGCCCATGGCGCCGGTCGAAATCAATGGCCAAGATGTGGCCGGTCTGTTCTACACCGGAGGGACCACCGGGCGGTCCAAGGGCGTGATGCTGAGTCACTTCAGCCTCAGTTACAACGCCCTGCAGATGCTGCCCATGTACAAGTGGGACTGCGATGACAGCTACCTCCACGTGGCGCCCATGTTTCACCTGGCCGACGGTATTCATTCGGTTATTACGGCAACCATGGGGATCGCCAATCACTTTATACCGACCTTTGATCCGGTGGGTACGATGAAGACCATCCAGGAAAACAAAATTACCTCTTGTGCTATGGTTCCTCTCATGGTCGGTGCGGTTGTGCATCACCCGGATGTGAAAACATATGATTTATCATCGCTCAAGACGGTGGTCTACGGCGCCTCGCCCATGCCGGAATCGGTTGTCAGACAGGCCATACAGGTTATACCGCAAGCCGGTTTTCTTCAGATTTACGGACAAACCGAAGCGAGTCCCGCCATTACCTGCCTTGAACCGAAATGCCATGCATTGGAAGGCCCATATGCCGGCAAACTGCGTTCTGCCGGCCAGGCGGTACCAGGCGTCACGTTATCAATCCGTGATGATCAAGGCAATCCGGTGCCGCCCGGGACACCTGGTGAAATCTGGATTCGTGGTGGAAACGTGATGCTGGGGTATAACGGCATGCCTGAGGTGACGGCAGAGACGATAACCGACGGGTGGCTTCACACGGGAGATGGCGGGTATCTGGACGAGGACGGCTTTCTGTTCATTGTCGACCGGATGAAGGATATGATCATCAGTGGCGGTGAAAATGTTTATTCCCAGGAAGTGGAAAATGCCATCTATCAGCATCCGGCGATAGCGGAGGCTGCGGTGATCGGCATCCCAAGTGATAAATGGGGCGAACAGGTTCATGCCATCGTTCGTCTGAAGCCGGATCATACGCTCAGTGAAGAGGCGTTGATCGCGTATTGCAAGGCACAGATTGCGGGTTACAAGTGTCCGCGCAGTGTTTTTATCAGCAAGGATCCACTGCCTGTAAGCGGTGCCGGTAAGTTGCTCAAGAAAGAAATGCGCAAGCCTTACTGGGAAGGACGGGAGAGTCAGATTTAATCCGGTCGACAGTGGCTCTAAGCCAATCCCGGCTGCTCAGAGGGATGCACCGCAAAATTTACAGAATTTTGCGTCCACATCGTGTCCCTCGGCACCGCAGCTCGGGCAGGCCTGAGTGCTCACCGCCCGTTTTCGGGCATCGGCCAGCTCAACGGTGACGATGCCGGTGGGAACGGCAATGATGCCGTAGCCGGTGATCATCACCAGGGATGCCAGTATTTTCCCCGGAACCGTAATGGGGGCAATGTCACCGTATCCCACGGTGGTCATGGTGACAATTGCCCAGTAGATGCTCTGGGGGATGCTGGTGAATCCGTTTTCATCCCCTTCGATAAGGTACATCAGCGCTCCGATGATCAATACCAGCGTGGAGACGGTGCCCAGAAAAACGATAATTTTCCGGGCACTGGCCCGGATGGCGGCCCGGAGCATTTTTGCCTCGCCGATAAAATGGGCCAGCTTCAGGACCCTGAAGGCCCGCAGCAAACGCAGGGCGCGAATGACGATGAGCGACTGGGTGCCGGCAACGATCAGGCTGAGGTAGCTCGGCACGATAGCCAGAAAATCGACTAATCCGAAAAAGCTCAGGGCATATCGCCACGGGCGCTCCACGGCTATCAGCCGCAGGATGTACTCGATCGTAAACAGCAGGGTAATGATCCATTCAAACAGCCTGAGCAGGGTGCCGTAGCGGATGCGGATGTCGACCACGCTCTCCAGGAGCACAGCCGTGATACTGAGGGCGATGCAGATCAGAAGGGCGATGTCGAATGCTTTTCCGCCGGGAGTGTCAGCCTCGAAGATAATTTCGTGAAGCTGTCTGCGCCAGCGTGTCGATTCGGAAGGTAAAGATATCGGCATGGGAATGGTATCCTTACGGCTGTCGCTTGTTGTATACGGCCGGCCACTGCCGGATGTATCCGGTATCCATGTCCGCTTCTTGCATCATATCGTTCAGGGTCTCCTCCACTTCAACCCGGAGCGCCTCCATCCCCTGTTCATCAAGTTTCGGTGGAATCCGCCAGGGTTCCCGATAAACCACCGTCACCCGGCTGAAGGGAAGGGGAACCAGAGTCCTGTCCCAGGCATTTTTTATGGTGACGGCCGGCCATGCCGACATCATGATGGGCAAAAGGGGAGCCCCTGCCTCTTTGGCCAGCACGATCATTCCCTTTTTGGCTACAAAGCGCGGCCCCCGGGGGCCGTCCAGTACAGTCGCCGCTTTGTGCCGACCCGGCCTGGACAGAAAATCATGCATGGTGCGAAGTGCCTCCCGACCGCCCCGGCTGGATGATCCGCGAACCGGGCGGACCCCTACCTTTTCGGCGAATCCGGCCAGCAGATCGCCGTCTGCCGATCGACTGAACATGATCATTGGTTTGATTCGGCGAAAAAACCAGACGAGAAATATGGCACAGCGATGCCATGTCGCTCCAACCGCAGGGCCGTTGCCCATGGCATACCGGTCATGGTATTCCCGGCCGATGATGGTGAGTCTGCAGGTGCTGAACCACAGTCGAAACAGGATGCTTCCGACGATAATTATCAGACGGTTTCGTAATTCTTTTCGCATGATACGGTTTTTCCATTTTTAATCGGGGCCGGAATTTGGCCGGCAGCTGACAGCAATCCGCCATGAATATGAGCGAATGGTATAGGGTATTCGAGGTGATTTTTCAACCAACTGACTTTTAACATAAATTCGAATTGCCAAATAAATTCCAGATTCGAATTTCAACAGGCCCATCAATCCACAGCCGACTCTGACGTCCTGGCGCTGATTCAATCCGTTAAAAACCCGCTTGAAAGCCGGGCAACGATCGCTTATTTTAAAATAAATGCAACTCAGTTTCATTATTAACCGTAATGAGGTAATCGGGCAATGAGCGCCAATGTAGTAGAGGTTCTAAACCTGTGGTTTGCATTCAACGGGCAAACGGTTCTGGAGGATGCAACCTTCGATATCCCGGCCGGTGATTTTGTGGCCATGATCGGTCCCAACGGGGGCGGCAAGACCACTCTCATGAAACTGATGCTGGGACTGCTTAAACCGGATCGGGGGACCGTAAAGGTGTTCGGTGAATCACCGTCGGCTGTGTCACACCGGATCGGCTACGTGCCGCAGGATGTGCATTTCAATAAACGGTTTCCCATATCGGCCCTGGATGTCGTGCTGATGGGAATGTTGACACCGCAAAGACGATGGCCCCGGTATTCCCGGGCCGATCGCGTGGCCGCCCATGAGGCGCTGGATCGAATGGGCATGGGGCCGTATTGCGATCGGAAAATCGGTGAACTGTCCGGCGGGCAGCGCCAGCGGGTGCTGATCGCCCGGGCCCTTGTCACCCAGCCGGAAGTGTTGTTCCTCGACGAACCCACTGCCAGCATTGATACCGCCGGCCAGAGCGAATTTTACCGCCTGCTGAAAATGCTGAACGAGGAGATGACTATCGTTGTGGTCAGCCATGACATCCTGACGATTTCGACCTATGTCAAATCGGTGGCCTGCGTGAATAAACGCATTCATTATCATAACGAGGCGGAGTTGACCGGCGAGATGCTGGAGACCATGTATGCCTGTTCAGTTGAGAAAGTCTGCCCGGTGGAGCTGGTGGCCCATGGCGTGCCGCACCGGGTATTGGCGGAACACGGGGATCATTGAGATGCTGGAAGCGCTTCAGTTCGAATTCATGCGAAATGCCATGGCCGCCGGCCTTCTGGCCAGTCTGATCTGTGGAATTATGGGGACCCTGGTGGTCGTCAATCGAATCGTTTTTTTATCGGGAGGTATTGCTCACGCGGCATACGGAGGGATCGGCCTGGCCTTTTTCTGCCGCCTGCCGTACATGGTCGGCACCATCGGTTTTTCGCTGACTGCCGGTATGATCATGGCTGCAGTCAGCATCAAGGCCCGTCACCGTGCCGATACGATTATCGGGGTATTGTGGGCCGTGGGGATGGCCATCGGGATTATTCTGGTCGATTTGACGCCGGGATACAACGTCGATCTGATGAGCTACCTGTTCGGGAGTATTTTGACGGTTCCCGGGGAGGATCTGCGGTTGATGCTGGCTATCGGCCTGGTGATCCTGGGGGCGGTCGCCTATTTCTACAGCGATTTTCTGGCCATGTCATACGATGAGGAATTCGCACAAATACGCGGTGTGCCGGTCCGGGCGCTTTATTTCCTGTTGATCGGGATGCTGTCGGTTGCCATTGTCATGATTATCCAGGTGGTCGGCCTGATTCTGGTGATTGCCCTGTTGACCATTCCACCGTTTATTGCCGAGCGGTACACCCGCTCCCTGTTTCAGATGATGGTGTGGTCCTGCCTGCTGAATGCGGTGTTTGTCATTACCGGGTTGTGGTTATCCTACGCGTACAATGTGACTTCAGGCGCCGCAATTATCCTGGTTGCCGGAGTCGGTTTTTTTATTTCACTGATCCCCTTCAAACCCGCGGGCCGGCCTGCTTCAGACTCTCAGTCGTCCGGCCGATAATCCGCTGCAGTGATGGAAATCATTCTCTGCATTGTTGTCAAGTCGGGATCGAATGCCGCATTTCGAATCAAATGAGGAGAGAAGGAATGTGCGATCGATGTAATTATACCGATTTTCTCAAATCTTCAGGACTGGGATACACCCGGAATCGGCTTCGCGTTCTTAAGGCGATCGGCGACAACCACCGCCCGTTAAGTGCCCAGGAGATCTTCGATACCTTGAAGCGAAGTCAGCCGATCAACCGGGTGACTGTCTACCGGGTGCTGGATCGGCTGGTGGATGCAGGGCTGGTGGACCGGATCAGCAGCGGGGGACGGTCGTTTTTTTACGGCCTTTCCCCCAACGAAAATCATCATCCGCATCCTCATTTTTACTGCAAACGCTGTGGGCAAATGGAATGCCTGAGTCCTTCGAGCCTGCCTCTGGATATCGACGCTCTGAACAAGATTCATCCCGGCAAGGTCCATAACGTGGAAGTGCGTTTGGACGGCATTTGTAAAAAATGCCTCAAGATGGCTTAGGAACGCGAATTTAATTAATTGCAAGAAATTGTAATTAATAAAATTCGCGTTCTTTAAGCCCCTTCATGCTGCAGGACTTCGTCACCGGCTTTTTCTTCTCCTGCCCAGTAGGCCTCATCCATTTTGTCTTCGGTTTTGGCGACAATACAGGTTACCGCCAGATCGCCGGTTACGTTGCAGGCTGTCCGTCCCATATCCAGGATGGCGTCGATTCCGAAGATCATGGCATAGGCCATGGCGACCGGAGTTCCCGGTTCGATGCTGAGTCCCACTGAATTCAGCACCATCATCAGCATGATTGCGCCGGCGCCCGGCACCCCCGCTGTTCCGATGGAGGCCAGCAGGGCGGTGAGAATAATGGTCAATTGCTGGGAAAAGGTGAGAGGAGCGCCGATGGCAAACCCGACGAATATAGCGCAGACCCCCTGGTAAATGGCGGTTCCGTCCATGTTTATCGTGGCGCCCAGCGGCAGGGAAAACGAATACACGCCCTTTGAGATGCCCATTTGGTTTTCCGCCACATCCAGGCTGACCGGCAGGGTGCCGCCACTGCTTCGGGTGACAAATGCGGTGATGATGGCCTCTTCAGCCCTCCGGAAAAACGCGAAGGGATTGATTTTAAAAAGGGCCAGCGCCGTGCCGTAAACAATGGTCATGTGGGCAAGAAATCCCAGGTAAACCGCCAGCGTGGTGATGCCCAGCGGGCCGAATGCCTTCGATCCCTGATTGCCGAAGACAACGGCAATCAGGGCAAACACGCCGATGGGGGCATACTGAAGAATCCAGTGAACCAGTTTGTAGACAACTTCAGCACAGCCTTCGAAGAATTTAAACACGGTTTCCCCGGCGGTTTGGATTCGTTCGTCCGTGCTTTGGCGCAGGTAGGCCAGTGCAATTCCAAAGAGAATGGCGAAAAAAATGGTTGGCAGGATGTTGCCCGATGCAATAGCGGCAAACGGGTTGACGGGAACGATGTTGATGAGGGTGTCGACCAGGGACGGCGGCGTCATGGCCGTGGTTTCCACAGCCCCCTCCACACCGGTCAGTTCAAGCCCTCTGCCGGGCCGAAAGACATTGCCGAAAATCAGGCCCAGGATCATGGCGAATACAGTGGTGATCAAATAAAAAACCATGGCCTTGGCGCCGATACGTCCCAGCTGTGCCGGATGGATGCTGGCTGCGCCCACAATCAGGGTAAACAGGACAACCGGCATGACGATCATTTTCAACAGCCGTACAAAAATATCTCCCAGCGGGCTGACCCATTCAATGCCGGGGCCGACGGCTACTCCGACCACAGCGCCGAGAATCAACCCCGCCAAAATCCGTATCAGCAGATTCGATTTAAAATACCACTTAAACACGTTCATTCGCTTCCTCCTCTACTTTGCTCCCGGCAGAAAAACCGCTTTCTCTGAGAAGGTCTCTCTTTACTCGTATGCGTCCCCAATTCCCCTGATCTTTGCTCGATTTTCCTCAATCAAGGCCTGCTTCCGGCGGAGGAACTGATTTTTTATCAGTTTTGCCCGGGTGAGTTTCTCTGTTGTGTCAACGCGGGGAATTGCCCAGTCCATGCGGACAAAATAATCGTGGACCAGCAGATCCATTGTGCCATCCTGCTTGATTTGCTCGATAAAGAGGTTCAGCCAGTTAAGAAATTCAAGATCGCCTTTTCGGATCGCAAAACCATAGGTTTCCCGGGTCACCGGCGCAAGCAGCGCTTGGATTGTCGGGTAGTATTCCGGATGGGTGTTCCACCAGATTTTGATGAACGGTGAATCGGCGACCATGGCATCGACATCACCTTTTACCAGGGCTTCTGCAGCCTCAGCAGCGGTCGAATAGCGTTTGATGGTTTCAACGGGGAATAATTCGCGGGCAAACGTTTCATGGGTTGTGTTGGCTTTTACTCCAAGGCGGAGTTCGGGAATCTGCGTCAGGTCGAAATAGGAGTCCGCATCATTTCTGACATGCTTGCGGTAAACCAGAGCGGCCTGGCTCACTTCAAAGTACGGTATGGTAAAGTTCACCTTTAGACCGCGCTTTGTTGTCCGGGTCATGGCGGCGATGATGATATCGGATTCACCGGCCAGCAGTTTCGGTATCTGCTCGCTGTAGTTGTCGGGACGAATAAACTTAACGCGAACCCCCATTGCGTCGGCCAGCAGGGTCGCCAGATCGACATCCAGGCCGCTCAGCTTGCCGTCGGTTTCCATGGAAAACGGGGGATAACCTTTGTTCAGTGACACAACGATCTGATCGGCTTTTTGAATACGTTCTATTTCTCCGGCTGAAACCGGTGATATCGAAACCAGCAGACTGAGTACCACAAGGGCTATGGCCATTTTTTTCATCCGTGCCTCCTCATGCCGCGTGCGGTTTGAAATATGAGCCAACATCAACGCATTGTTCTAACAATCTATTGGATCTGCATTTCTGAACCGTGCGCTGTAGATAACGGACGCCACGTCGGGCATATACTGCCATACGCCCGGTTGGGGGCGGAATTACTGAAACGGCTGGTGTCTATCTCTCTCCTTATGTCCGGTGTGTTGGGGCGGATGGCTGACATGCACGACAGTCGATGCAGGAAACGGTATCCATGGCTGCTTTCGTTTGGAGTGCCGGTCGCCGATAAACGTTTATTCGTGTTTACTCAAAGCAGGAAGGAAAAAGGAGGTAAATCGACGTTTAAACTATGGTAGCTGAACGTCTGCAAGATGGCAAGCAGGTGATTGAGATGAATGCGGGATTTTTCAATCCGGGCTTACTTTCATATTTTCGATGGGCTGGCATGCCGCCCGGATTTCTTCGACCGCAGCCGGACATGGATTGGCCTCGCCGGTTCCGGTATCGCTCAGTGTCAGGAGCAGAAAGGCCGGATTGATCAACCCCGCCAGTATGCCTGTGACCGCCAGACGTCTTTTTTTGGGGAGTGTCGCCGATTCAAATTGCGGTTTGGCCAGCGTGCCCTTTATCTCCACAGGGTTGGCCAGACTGACCAGACTCGGCCGCTTGGGCCTCGGTGCAAGAAATACTTCGAGCGCTTCCGTGTCCAGTTTCAGGACGCCGCTGCCCGCGATGGTGATATTCCGGGTGTCGAGCAGCAGCTTTTCAAGTTGAGCACGTCCCTGACCCAGCTTGATGTGCGCGACCACGCAGTTCATTTCCGTTACATCTTCCCGCTGCCATTTGGGTGAGAACATCGCTGCCGCGAAATCGGTTGCCAGATCCGATGCCCACCGATCGAACCTGCGGCTGGCAATTGTTCCCGGTCCGCCGATCAGAAAGATATCTCCCTCCGAATTGCCGAGGAAGCCGCGTCGCGTCTTTCCGGAACCGGATACATCGACATAGATGTCGATGCGTCCTTCAACAATGTCCGTCCAGTCCAGGCGTTTAAATAAAAGCCCGTAGTTCAGATCTTTTACGATAAGCCTGGCACTGGAGGGTGGAGGGTCGACGGCCACGTTGAGGGCATACTCCCCGCTGAGCTGCGCTCCCGTAAAACCCGTCGCCTCCACGGTGGATTGAAATTTTCCGGCATTCAGGCTCGCCGTTATCCACAAGTCGCCAAGATGGCCGTTTTTTGCGTTGACGCGATCTGCTTTGAAATCAATATCCAGGTCAGCCCCCAGGAGAGTGTCCATCGGCAGGGTGTAATCGGGAATGATACGGGCAGGATCTGTTTGCGGTTTGATTTGATCGGCATTATCGGCTGCCACCAGTATAATGTCGTTCAGGTCAACTTGCTTTGAAAATGCTTTTATTTGGATGTGGGGGCGTTTGCCTTTGGGATCGATGGTCACCTCGGCATCTATATCGCTGTTTCCGACTGTAAGTTCCTCCTTGAGCCGGATGAGGGAATCGGCATTGCGGAATTGTCCTTTCAGGTAAAACGGCCCCCTTAACGGTAAGACAAATTCAACAATCGGATTCAGTTTTTCGATTGCCTTACCCGTCATATCATAGGTTAAATCAAATTCTTTACCGGTAAGTGGCGAAGCGACGGTTCCCGTTGCATTGAACCGGAGTTCCGGTGTCTGAATCGCCAGTTTCAGTGGCAACGGCTGATTTTTCATCAGAAGATCGAACAGGGGGGCGGTCGTGAGCGTGGAATCAAACGCGATGCGTTGCAGGGTTCCGCGGGTGGTGACGGATACCGGGGAATCGTTGCGCGCGGTGAGCTGAACGCTTTTGAGATTGACATCAAACCTTCTGGTCGCAAGGGACCGGGAGAGGTTCAGGTCCGCAGGCCTTGCCTGAAGGGAAACGGTGGCATGCTTGAGAAAATCATGGAGCGTTCCGCCCGAGCCTATGACTTCAAGTTGAACGGCATCGGCGGTGCCGGAAATGCTGTGAGACAAGCCAAGGGCTTTGATCGTTTTACCCGCGTCAATCCGGCCGGTTTTTGCTGTGAGAGAGGCCGACGGTCCCTTTTTGTTTTCAGTGATCTGAACGTTTCCCTCAAGGGCCGTGCCGGATAACTTGGCGCGAAACGGGGCGGTGAGCGCCCCTTTCTTTAACGTGATTTCAGAGGCTATTTGCTGAACCGGGATGCGGCAGCCGGTTACGTTTTCCACGTGCAGTTTCACATCAGCGTTGAAATCTGCAAGCCACCCAAGGGTGATGGGGTGGTCCGCCGGTCCCGGGACACCGGGCCCGGATGGCGACGCTTTATGACGATTCAGTAACTCGGCCATTGCGATGGTGGTTGAAAAGATTTGTCCGCTCAGCATCGGTTTGGTGTTCGAGTGGTCCCAGCGAACGTGCCCCGACAGGTCTCCGGCGCCGCTTTCAATCGACAGATCGCTGATGTCAAGGACATGACCCCGATTTCTGACAGAGGCCCGGATTCGGTAGTCGGGTATAGATGGAAGCGGGGTGCCGACAAGTGAGCCCAGTAAATCCAGGCTTTTTCCTCTGGCTTTGATGTCGACCTGTAGCGCCGGTTCCTTCCCGGGAACAGCTGTGCCGCCGGCATTCAGTTCGGCGCCGGATGCCGATGCCGTGATTTTAAACGGCCAGTTTATCGCACCGGATTTGCCGGTGGTCTCCGGGCCGCCCTGAACCGCGAGCGACAGGGGAATGCCGTTCAGCTTTCCGTCCAGGGAAACATCCAGTGGATAATTTTTTCGTGCAGACGCCTTGCCGTTTGAAATGTGAATCGTTTCCCAAAAGAAAATTTTACGGATGGTTCCTTCAATATCCGTGATTTTGCAGTCCTCTCCGACAATTTGCATCCGGCAGGATGCCTGATACGGTCCTGATGGGGGGATTTTCACGCCGAGCAGCGGTTCGAGGGTGCTGAGCGTGTCTCCCTCGATCCGCGCCTGAAGAGCAATTGCATCGCTGCCTGCGGTGGATGTTCGACTGCCCTCGAGATCCAGACGTGTATCACGTATTTCCAGCCTGGCTTTCAGCGGCCAGGTGGATGGCAGCGCCGATTCATCGGGTGAGGCATCGGTCTTTAGCCTGATGGAAAAGGGCGCGCCGCCGTAACTGCCGGTCAGTGCAAAGGCAATCGGACCGTCCGGGTGCCTGGAACCCTCGCCCTGAAGGATCCGGATATCCGGGTCGCCGTTCCGGCCACGGACGTATCCGGCAATGTCCGTTACCGTATACTTGCCCTCGGCTGCCGCAACGTTAGCTGACAACTCATAGTGGCCGATCGCGGGAACACTCACACCAGCAAGCGCTTCTATTGCATCTGCCTGAGTGCCGCTGACATCGATCCGGTAGACAATCCGATCCAAACGGAACGGCTCCGTCATTTGTCCGTCGATTCTCAGGGAAATGTCGGGCCCTGCAACGTTAAGATCCACGGACCATGGATTTTCGGGGCTTGACTGTTCAGCCGGTGAATCAGCGGCCAGGGTGACCGTAAAGGGCATTCCTTTTATAAACCCTTTGCTGTCGAGCCGCTCCGGTTCTCCGGGTCTGTTCCAGAGCCGCGCTTCAGTGATGTCAACGCGGTCAACGTGCGTGTCCGGATTTTGATAGTGGATAATGGCGTCCCGAATGCCAAGCTGTTCGATCGAGGGAAACACGCCCGATTCCCCGCCGGCATCTTCATCCTCGAATATGTAGTTCTTTAATCCGTCGGGCCCTTCTTCAAGAAATAAGTCCATCCCGGAAAAGGACACGTCAAGAATCGTCAATTCCCCCCGCAGCAGCGGAAAAAGAGCCACCCGGAGGTCGAGTCGGTCAATTTCTGCCAGATTGGGTCTGGAAGCCCACTTCGGGTTGCTGATTATTATGTCTTCGATAACGATCCGTGGACGAAGCGATGGCGCCAGATTGATAGGACCACTGAATTTGACTGGCCGGTTGAACGCATCAGAGGCTGTCTTTTCGAGTTGGTCACGAAATACTGTTGGATCCACCAGGAACACTGCACCAACAATTACTGCGGCAGCAATCAGCAGTCCAATACATATGATGAAAAATATTTTGATCCGTTGCATCTAGTTGGTGCTCGCTGAGACATTTTTTTTTTAGAAATCCGTTCTTGCGTTCGCGGGAGCAGGTAGATGGGAAGTCCGGCCTCGGTCGCCACATAGCTGTTTTGCCAGCGTGTGAGTTTTCGGGTCAGCTCAAAATAGTTGCCCACAAGGATAGCTTGGATAGCTCGAAAAGACAACTTATGACGGAAAATGTGTTCGGCGCAGCGTATCAAAACTACATCTCTGAGATCGTCTCCCGCCGTTTAAATAGCAAGTGGCGGGGCCGGTCGATATGCGGTAGAAATGCCGCGGCGAACCCAGATTTAATCCGATTTTAATCAAGTTCAAACATATCCGACATATCAGTAACGCTTGGATTGAGGCGCTTGCATCCGGCATCTGGAAGACCAGCGTGAATATCCCTGAAAAACCGGTCCGATGAAGCAATGGGGCGATCCTTGGACTTTGTTAACAGAACCGTTGAAATCGTTTAAGAAAGGAGCTGAAAATCATGCACGAAAAGCGTTTGGTAACCCTGGTGGCAATTGCTATTGCCTTTTTGCTTGGAGTCGGCAACACGCCTGCGGCCACGTCACTGTACTCGGGCACCCCGGCCAAGTATGTTTTTCTGTTCATCGGTGATGGCATGGGAATTCCCCAGCGTACGGCGGCTGAGAAATATGTCGCCAAGCGGTTGCAGATGGACGAATTTCCGGCCCAGGGCGTTACGACGACATTTGCGGCGGATCGGTTTATCACCGGCTCGGCAGCCTCGGCTACGGCACTGGCCAGCGGCCAGAAGACCAACATCGGCATGATCGGTATGGCGCCGAATAAACAACCGGTGAAATCCATCGCCGAACTGTCCAGGGAAAAGGGTATGAAGGTGGGGATTGTCTCCAGCGTTTCCATTGACCATGCTACTCCGGCAGCGTTTTATGCCCACGTCCCCAAGCGCAGCCAGTACTACGACATAGACGTGGCCATAGCCGCGAGCGGTTTCGATTTCTTCGGTGGCGGCGGCCTTAAGGATCCCACCAATGCCAAAGAAAATGCTGCCGAGTTCAAAGGCGATGCCCTGGAACTGATTAAAAAGGCGGGCTATAAGGTGGTTACCAGCAAAAAAGACTTCCTGAAGCTGAAGCCAACCGACGGCAAGATTCTGGCCTGGAATTCCTGGCTGCAGGACAGCAAGGCTTTGCCCTATCGGATGGACATGACGAAAAAAGACATCTCTCTTCCTGAGTTTACGGCCAAAGCCATTGAAATGCTAAATAATCCCAATGGATTTTTCCTGATGGTCGAAGGCGGAAAGATTGACTGGGCCTGCCATGCGAATGACGCTATGGCATCGGTTACCAATACCCTGTCCTTTGACAACGCCATCCGTGAAGCGGTGAAATTCGCCGAAACCCATCCCCAGGAAACGCTTATCGTCGTTACCGGCGACCACGAGTGCGGCGGTCTGACCCTGGGTTTTGCCGGTACCAAATACGCCTCCAATTTTGAAATCCTTAGCAACCAGAAGGTCAGTTTCCAGAAGTTTGCCGATGAAATTCTTGGCCGGTTCAAGGAAAAATGCGGCGAGAAATGCTCGTTCGAAGACATGAAGCCGCTGATCACTGCAAACTTTGGATTGAAGTTTGCCGGTAATCCAGCCGAAGATCCGATGGTGCTGGAGCCCTATCAGGTGGATACCATCCGGCAGGCTTTTTATCGGACCGTGCGTGGCGAGGAAGAAGCCTCCAAAAATAAGGAAACCTATCTGCTGTATGGCGGATACGATCCGTTGACGGTGTCGTTGACCCATGTGCTCAACAACAAGGCCGGTCTGGCGTGGACGTCCTACAAGCACACCGGTGTGCCGGTAACCACCTCAGCCATGGGCCTGGGGGCGGAAACCTTCAACGGCTACTACGACAATACCGATGTGGCGCTCAAGATCATGGCCATTATGGGACTGACCTCCCAGATTCACCATGTCGATTCAGGGACGGTCAGTGTGAAACTGGCAGCCAACTGAAACCGATAACCGGTGGTGTTGAAAATGAAATCCTTCTTTGCGGCAAATCGTCGAGATGTTGTCCTGATTGTTGTGCTTACCGTTCTTTCCATCGCGTTGCTTTATCTGCCCACGGGATTCGAGAATCGGGTCGCCGGGCAATCCGTGCGCTGCAAGGCACGGGTGCTTGACGTCGACAACTCCGAAATCAAACAGCTCGGCATGGTTAAAGCCGGCGATCAGCCGGTGCGACTTCGTTTGCTGGATGGGCCGTTCGCCGGTCGGGAACTGGAGGGGAACAATCCCTTGATGGGGCAGATGGACCGCGATAAAATTTTCAAGCCGGGCGATACGGCACTTGTCGTCCTGTCCCTTGACGCCCACGGCAACATCCGGTTTGTCAATCCACAGGATCACTATCGATTGGATCTCGAATTGGTTCTGCTCGGGCTTTTCGGATTGGCGCTGCTGTGCTTTGGCGGCTGGACGGGGCTGAAAGCCCTTTTGTCGTTTGTCTTTTCCGCATTGATGCTGTGGAAAGTTCTGGTGCCGGGTTTGTTGAAGGGTTATCCACCGGTTATAACGGCTTTTGGAACGGTGGCCGTTCTGACCGCCGTGGTTATCTTTCTTGTCGCCGGCCTGAATCGTAAAGGGGTGGTGGCGTTTCTGGGCGCGATGCTGGGCGTGATGACCAGTGCGATGCTGGCTATCTATTATACTACTGCCTTTCACCTGCATGGGGCGGTGCTGCCGTTTGCAGAGACCTTGCTGTATTCCGGATTCGGGCATTTGAATCTGACCGAAATTTTCGTGGCCGCCGTTTTTCTGGCCGCTTCCGGAGCCGTTATGGATCTGGCCATGGATGTGGCAGCCAGTATGGAAGAGGTCGTTTCCAAGCGGCCGGACATCGGCGTCTGGGATGTGGTCGGCTCCGGTCTGAGGGTCGGCCGCGCCGTGGTGGGCACCATGACCACAACGCTGCTGCTGGCCTATTCGGGCGGTTATATTACGCTGCTCATGGCCTTTATGGCCCAGGGTGTTCCCTTGACCAATCTGTTCAACCTGGTTTATGTGGCCGGTGAGGTGCTGAAAACGCTGGTCGGCAGCTTCGGCCTTGTGATGGTTGCCCCTTTCACGGCTCTGGTGGGCGGATTCATTCTCACGTATAATCGGTTCGATGAACTATCCGCTTCGATCATGGGGGCCGATCCTTTAGAGCCTGTTTGAAAACCGCCTAACCAGACGCAGAAACCCGGGGATAACCGTCGCAAAATCGACCCCGGTTTTTAAAATGAGTACCCCACCCTGAAAATGGCAAATTCGGTGTGCCCAAGTTTTTCGGCCTTGGTTTGCTTGCCGTTGCAGACGGCTACCAGTTCATCGAAAAGAGCCGTTGCGATGTCGTCCGGTGCTTTCCCCTCGTCTATGGCAGCGGGAAAGCAGAAGGGTCAGTCCCGCTCTACGGTGGACTTCCAGATATGATCGATATGGGAGGGAAGCCGTGGAAGAATCACCAGCATGACCGCACTGGCCGTGGCAAGAAAGGCGAGGGTCTCCGCCGGGGTCCGGCCGAGATGAAGCTCACGCCAGAACACAACGAAGACAAGGGCCAGCGTCAGGCCGTGGAACAGCATCCCTGTGGCCTGACGATAAAAAAACTCAAGAATCCGCCGGTGGCATGCCGGGTTGCACATCAGGCCGAT
>ENA-ORCT01000178-ORCT01000178.1-marine-metagenome-genome-assembly--contig:-NODE-178-length-34929-cov-3.403937_pt1 | contig 34929 bp, 38 predicted proteins | sample MGYA00248632_ERZ508511 | MGnify/ENA primary metagenome ERZ508511 (study PRJEB26182, sample SAMN06268839) | marine metagenome | isolation source: Tt an P1-techrep anaerobic enrichment on pine from sediment...
CCGATGCCCTTTCGTTTTCAGGCAACCTCAAAAAGTTCATCGTCAGCTCCACCGCCGACGTTTCGGTGCAGCTGCTTAAAGGCTCCACCCTGTTATTGAACGAGGTGTACACGCCCGGCGCGGGCAATCTGGCCGAAATCGACCTACGCAAAATCATCCATCAGGAATTGTCGATCAATATCCCGACTAATGGCGCGGTGGTCACTAAGCAAACCGACGGTATGGCTCAGTTTACCGTTCAGATTGACACGCTCGATCCGGTTGTGTTCACGGTCATTAAAGGCGGGGTGTTTCGACTGGCCAATACCGCTACCGAATGGCTCACGTCGAACAACCAGAGCTGGCAACCGCAAGTGAAGCGGCTGGTGTACGATCAGCCCGAATGGATTTGCCGCTATGCGACGGAGAAGCTGTGGGTGCGCGCGACGGCCTATTTTGCAGACGGCAACACCGAGGAAATTGACCTGGCGGTGATCGAGGCCGGCAAGCTTTGTTCCATCGACTGTTCTTACGCAGCGATGGACACGGCGCTCACCGGGTCGGAGCCCGTGGCGTGGGATGTATCGTTTCTGGCCAATTCGGGCGAGCTGCGCGGCTATGTGCAGCGCTACCAGCTTCGCACAAAGAAGGAACAGGAACACCTTTTCGCCTGGGTAAACACCCTGGGCGGCATCGATACCGTGAGCTTTACCGGTCACCGGCAGGACGACGCGAAGGTAGAGCCGCAGGTCGCCACTTTGTACGACGAAACGCTGGAAGAGTATGACGACGAAACCAAGCGCGAAATCGAGCAATCGACCGGCTACATGGATTGGTACGAAAGCAAGTGGTTGGAAGATTTTTTTCTGTCTCCCAAAAAATATGAGGTGGACGAGCTGGGCGGTTTCTACCGCATTGCCATGACCGAAAGCGAAGTGGTGACCACTACGCAGGATGATGTGTATGAATTTCTGATCACCTTCCGCCGATCTGACGAGCTTCCATTTTTGAATTTAAAACGCGAAAACATGACATTCCCCGCTTTTATTCCCGACGATATCAGCTTGCCGCCCCTGATGCGCGATTTGCCGATAGCCAATGCCGACGGCTCCTATATTATCGCCGTGCAGGATCCCAACAGTTCGACCTGGTACCAAATGAGCATCGATCAGCTGATGGCTATGTTTGCCTGTCCGTGCGATGGCAGCTCCCCCGGAACCACGATTGGCACCGCCACCGGATTTGAAGGGTCTATTGTGTACAAAAGCGGATTGACCCACCGGTCGGTTGGTTTGGTGGGCATTATTAACGGACAGCGCTACCCGGTGATTGATCAGGATATTACCGTGGAGCCTGATCCCAACCTGCCCGTAATCGTGATTTTTGTGGTGGACACCTACAACAACCTGTTGCCCATTTACGGAACGCCCAACGCCAACCCGCAGAAGCCAACGCCCGGCCCCAACCAGGTGGAGATTACACACGTTTATTTGGATGCTGCCGCTTTGGAACCGTCAAACGTGGTGATTGATAAAGTGTACGATGAAGGTGCGGTGGATGAATGGGCTGGCGCGTCCACTTCGGATGCGGATATTACCGTTGATTTGGCCGACGAAACCAGTCCGTATAACGGCACGAAAGCCATTTCGGTGGAGCTGGCCATTCCCGATGCGACCGGCGAAGCGCCAACGCACAAAATTGGTGATCTGTATGCTGGTGGACGAATTTTCTACTTGTATCCCGGCGGTCAAAAGGGATTGGTTGCCGCGCTGGAAGACCAGTCCGCATCGGCACCTTATCAATATTCAGAATACACGAACGGCACGCAGGATAATGTCGGTATCGGCATGGGAGCGGTGAACACCGCCGTGATGATGGCCGCCGCTCAGAGCAACCAGGTAGGCATGGCTGCACCATTGTCTGTTTATTATCGTGGGGGTGGTTACGACGATTGGCACCTGCCATCGCGTGACGAGCTGGCCCTGATGCGCTTCCACAAAGCCGCCTTGGGTGGTTTTACCAATGGCCGTTACTGGAGCTCGACCGAAGCTTTTAGCGACTCGCGCAAACGGGCGGTGGGTGTCGACTTCGCGCAGGCTACCGGATATTTCAATGCCGCCAAAGGCACCGGCTACCGGGTTCGCGCTATCCGGGCGTTCGACGACACCCAACAATCGTACACCGAACCGGTGACGGTTTACTCACCAACCAACACCAAAATCGAATTTACGGCTCCGGCCACCCGCGAGCTGAACAGCGCGATTCTGAGCTTCTGGATGAAAACCTCGAAAGCCTGGTTGGGCAACACCGCCTTGCTGATTGAAACCTTTTTGAACGGTGTGAAAACCGGGGGCACAATGATCCAGGGCATTAACGCTGCCGGATTTGATGCCAACAATACGGAAGATTGGCAGCAAGTGGTGATACAGGCTTACAATTTTGGCCTGACGACCAAACAATGCGACAAACTGCGGATCAGTCCGATCAACAGCTGGCCCAACGGCGTGGTGTTGCAGCTCGACAGCATCCGGATCCAGACCGACCCGGAGCAGGCCGAAGCCGAGCCCGATTTTGGTTACCGAAGCAACCAGTTTACGCTTGAAGGAGCCGGGCCCCACGCCATCCAGTTCAGGGAAGACCGCTACATGGCTGACACCAATTACTTTCCGCTTGTGAAAGCTTTTCAGGATGGATTTGAAGTGGGCTACGCGAACATTACCAAGCGCATTGACGGTTTCGATATCACCTTTAACGAGGGCGGAACCCATACCGGCGAGTACTTAATTCTTAAATATTTCTAGCCTCCACGCTGATTTCAACCTCAATTCAAACATAAAAGCCTGGCGTTCGTCAGGCTTTCTTTCTGTCCTTTCGCGCGTAAAGCGCCAAGTCGATATTTGAATAAATCTTAATGTTTTATTCAATGAAAAGACTAATTCTTCTACTATCAATCGTGCTGGCTTGCTTATACAGTCAGGCACAAGCCCCGATTAGCCGCCCGGTAATCCGGGGAACAGAGTATCTGCAAACCGATACCGTGAAGTCAATCAACGGGGCAAGCATTTCTGTTGACAATAACCGAATGACCAACCTGGCCGACCCGGTGAACCCGCAGGATGCGGTGACATTAAAGATGTTACAGGACTCAACTGCCGGCACCAGTACTGACAATCAAACCTTATCAATCGATTCGGTGGCACGTTTATTTACGATATCAATTACTGGCGGCAATTCGGTCAGCTTCGAAGACCTGGACACGCCGCCAACCGGTTCTGAATCGGTTTTTGACAGTTGGGATAAAAATGCGGCCGATGATTTTTCGGGTGTGTACGACGATCTGACAGGTAAGCCGACTATACCGACTGATAATAGTCAGTTGTTGAATGGAGCGGGATACATTGCCAGCGAATCGCAAACCCTTTCGATTGATTCCGTCGGGCGGGCGTTTACGATATCAATTACTGGCGGCAACTCTGTGAGTTTTGAGGATTTAGGCGGAACCGGAGCCGATGATCAAACCGCTTCGGAAGTCCCCGTTGTTGATGTTGGTAATTATTTTGCCGGGGCAGACGTAGAAAGCGTTTTGCAAGAACTTGGAAGTTCGGTTGAAACAAATAATGCGATTCCTTTTTTAAGTGACAAAACAATTTCTCCAACACCGGATTTGTCAGACTACTTACCGATTGATGGATCCAGAAAATATTCAATGATGCCTCGGATTGCTATAAATCCGGTAACCGGGGTTATGACAATGGTATTCAGATTCGGGTATGATCATGTTGGAAATCACGACAACGGAATCGTCATCAGACGATCATTGGACTATGGCAAAACTTGGCAGTATATTGGTGGAGCAGGTATTTCATACATTATTGATAACGCTGGATCAGATGATAGAAACCCTGCGATATTTTATACTCCTTCAGGTAGGTTAATGCTATTTTACGGGGTATATATATCTGGAGTATGGCAAAAATCGAAATACCGATATTCAGATGATGATGGCACTACATGGAGTGCTGATGTCGAAATAACGCATGGAATAACTGGTGCAAATCAATCTATGCAAGTATATTCCAATAGATGTTTTGTGGATTCAAACGGTTACATGTATTATCCTTGGTATTCATTTGTTACATCTCCAAGCTATTTTACAAGGTTACATCTTGCAAGATCCACCGACAACGGTGTTACGTGGAACGTTACATACAAGACTGTATATGATGGACAAACTGGCTTAGGAGTTGTTACAGAACCAGTTGCTGTGGATTTAGGAGGTGGTAACTGGTCGTTAGTTTGCAGAACAGGTAAAGCAAACACATCCGGCCACATTGTTCCTGTAATCTTAATTTCTAATGATCAAGGAGAAACATGGGGAGGTGGAACATGGGGCACCATAGGAGCAGATAAAAATTCTGACTTTATGTACTTAAATGGCGATGGTGTAACAATGGCTGCATCAACAAACTCATTAGATCAAACACTCCCAGATGCGTGTGTAATACAGCTCGGCAATGAGCCATTTCTTGTAATTACCTACTGGATTAGGCGTGATGGGCTAGGGAACAGTTTTCAATTAAGAAGACATTTGCTTCCGGTGAGAGAGGTTTTGAATAAAGGATTTTCAGCTTCTTTAAAAAACATCAATCATCTCGTTTACGACAGTCCTTACAAATACCACAATGGAGGAAATGGAAGTTCTATCGCCCTAGATGCATCTATCCTTCATGTTTTTGCAGAACAAATGACTTCGTCAACTAGCGGAGGACAAGAGCAATTCAAAACCTTTGTTTTTAGTGAAGAAGAGTTGAACAAACAATTCTACGACACCCAATACAATAATGCCCTTGAATTAGTTGCAGGAACTAATACATTCGATTTAACGAAATCAGTAAAAGCATCAGTTTCTTTAACAGCTAATACAGTTATTGCCGTTCACAACCTCGAGGTTGGCGGGTCAGGTTCAATTATAGTAACAAGAGATAGTTCAGCTTCCTCCTTTTTAGTTAATTTTTACTCTGACGATGGGGTGACTAGCTTGACAACTACGACAATTGGCTCAAATACAGGTGTTTCTTCTGCTTCATTTAGCTCTAGTCTCGTCGTTTTTTCACGATATGGAAACAATGTAATTGTGACTTACGGACATGACAATACAATTTAACAAATCAAACAAATGAAACGATTAATTTTATTTTATTTCCTGACAGTAGTACTTTGCATTAATAGTAATGCTCAGTCGATTAATGATTTGATGATTGGCATTATAGCTAGTTCAGACAGTGCGCCGCCTATTGACCCACCTGTCGGGTTAGAAGTTGGCAATATAGCTTATTTGGGGTTAGACGAAACCAGTGGAACAATAGCATACGACGCGACTGGTAATTATAATTTCACCAATCAAAATGTCACTGTTAATCAATCTGGAAAAATAGAAACAGCATATCAGTTAACAGGAACAAGTACAAGTAGGTTGTATAATCCAGACCTATTAAACACTGTTCCGCCAGCCTTTAGTATTTCGACTTGGGTATATTTCCCAACGCTATCAACAATGCAACGCATATTTGGAAAACAGAATGGAAATAACGCGAGAAGGTTTTACCTCATTCTCATAAATAATTCTGGTTATAAGCTTCGCATGGACTATGAAATAGAAAATAGTGGTTATATAGTAGGTTCCTACGGCATAACTAATTTTAGCGCGGAAACGTGGTATCATATAGTGTTAAATTGGAGCGAAACCAATGGGCTTAACATTTATGTGAATAATTCAATAGATTTGTCTGTACCTTCATTAACAACCATGATTGGCGATGCCTATGATGCTTATGCGTATTTTTCTCTAGGCAGCTATATTGCTGGCACAGTCTGGTATTCAAGCGTGATCAGGGTAGATGAGTCAGCAGTTTGGGAAAGAGAATTAACAACAGACGAAATTACGCTATTGTATAATTCAGGGAATGGACTGCCCAGGAGTGAATGGTAGGGTGGAAACTCATTAACCAACACCATGAAAAAATCGAGGCGTTTTAAAATCATTGCCGCAATCAACCCCGATGCCGTGCGCGTGCCTCCTTTTCAACCATTCGCACCAACCATCCCCGCCAGCTCCCCGCACCTTTGTCCCCCTTGAAAAAGGGGGACGAGGGATTTGGGTTAGTCCAAATCCCGGAGGGGGTTATCTGTCCTTTCACACCCCACCGCACCGGCTTAGTTTTGAAATAAAAACGCACGGTTATGAATTCAGAAACCTACCAGTTTGTACTTGCCGTTGTAGGCCCAATTATGGTTCTTTTGCTTGCCATTATCGGTTTTTTCCTTCGCCAGCAAGTCACAGCGACTAAGATGCTCACCGACACAGTGAACATCTTAAACACTTCGGTTGAAGTTTTACGCAACAATCATTCGAACTTCTCGGTGACCGACAATGAGCGACATTCGATCGTAAACCGCCGCCTGGACTCGCACAGTGAGAAAATCAATGATCATGAAAAACGAATCATTAAGCTGGAACGATGAGAACCATTAAACTGATTGTGATTCATTGCGCCGACACTTATCCGGGCATGGATATTGGCGTGCGCGAGGTGGACCGCTGGCACCGCGAACGCGGATGGAGCGGAATCGGCTACCACTACCTGATCCGCCGCAATGGCGTGATTGAGAAAGGCCGACCCGAAACCGAAATTGGCGCCCATGTTTACGGACACAACGCCAACTCAATTGGTATTTGCTACGCCGGCGGCAAGGCCGACAACGGCAAACCCGCAGATAACCGCACACCAGAGCAAAAAGCCGCACTCATTCAACTGGTTGCCGAATTGCGCGAGCGATACCCGGAAGCCAAAGTACGTGGTCATCATGACCTGGACAAAGGGAAGAAATGTCCCTGCTTTAACGTCAAAAAAGAATTCGCATGACAATCGGAGAAATTATTTTTTGGGTACTCATGATCTTAGTGACCGGCTTTTTCTGGTCGGGTTACGCGATCCGCTTATTTAAGAAGAAATGAAAAACATCTGGAAATATATCAGCTTGTTTTTTGCCGGCATAGTAGCCGGATTTATGGCGGCCATCAAGCTGCTGGATCCGAAAACCATTCACGCCAATTCGTATGTGGAAGATCAGCACCAGGAAACCCGCATTGGCAAGGTAAAACAGAAAAAAGGTATGGACAATTTGCAGGAAGTCACGCAGTATCCGAGTCTGGACAACACCATTAGCAAAAAAGCCGAACGACAACAACGCCGGGCCGAACGTAAGTTAAACCGCAAAAACCATTCACGATGAAAAAACTATTGTTCTTATTACTTTTTCTGCCCCTGATCGGCTCTGGTCAACAGATCATGGAAGCCATTAATGACTCCACGGTGGTTCGCCGCACCTGGGTGAACGTGCCGGCTACGGTCGTCGATACCATACCGCAGCTTCGCCTTGTCGTTTTGCGCGACACCATGTTGCAGGTGCCAGGCCTGACCCGCGTGGATACGATCCGCAACATTCCGGATGTAGATGAGTTCCTGGACAAACTCAGCCTCCTGCCGGTGTACGACAGTCTGGGCGACTCGGCCCGGGCGGTGATTGACGAGTATTTACGACGGCACTACCAGATCCGCAAGGTGTTGCAGGTGTATGACTGATCTGACCCCTCCGCCCCGATAAATCGGGACACCTCCCCTTGGCAGGGGAGGAAAAGAGCGCAACTTGCTGGCGTTTGGAGTTTGTCCCCCTATTCGTAGGGGGACGAGAAAAACGGGTTAGTCCGTTTTTCGGAGGGGGTTAATCTGTCCTTTCGCTGGCCGGTAAAAAGCCGGAAGTTTGATTAACATTTAAAAACAACCTCAAAATTTTCAGATCATGAAAAACTTTTTTGTCCTGATTTTTGGTTTCGTGCTGCTGCTGGCTGTCGGCTGCACACCCGACAAACCCGCTGCTGATCCTCCAGGAGAGGCCACCAGCTACGTTCAAACAGCCGACTTGCAGCAAACCGCTGCATACGAGTTGCAAACGCCCGTTTACCTGGTGCAAGATTTGGAAGATCCACCGGCGGTATCGGACAGGTCATTTGTCGACATCCTGAAAGATAACTGGATGATGGTATTGCTCGGACTGCTTGGATTTATAGAAGTCATTGTCCGAATCACACCTACGCAGAAGGATGATTCGCTACTCAATAAGCTATACAAGATACTTGATTTCCTGATCCCCAACCTCCGAAAGACCGGCGGCACGTTTAAAGTCGATCAAAAGGAGTGACAGGAACAAAGATGCTTTTTTTCATAAGTTTAGGTTTTAGTTTTATTGGTTTAGTTAGTTGATCCCCGCCACCCGTGAGTTGGCGGGGTTTTTTGAAAAACCTCACGCGTTCTAATCCACTTTATCAGATTTATAAACATCAAAAGTAAAATCCCCTGCTGAAGGTTGGGGATTTTTTTTGGTTGTAGGTTGTAAGTGCTAAAGTTTTGGAAATTTGTCGCGAATCTCAGTACTCACCCGCCCTATTTTATGCCGCATGTAAATTTCTGTAGTTTGAATTGACGTGTGTCCGTTCTGTTCCTGCAATGCCTTCATGGATATACCGGCATCGGCCGCACGGCCATTGCCGGTATGTTTCCACGAGTAATATTTATAGCCATCGGGCATCTTCAACTTTTTGCGAATCTCCCGGAATCGGGTTCGCATGTTGTTTTTCCCCAGGCATTCGGGTCCCGGTTGTCCATGCTTCCCAAACACAAAGTAATCGCGCGGATATTCATGTAGCTGATAAACCTCGCGTAATTCCTTTAAAAACACAAGCGGTATGGTCGGAAACCGTTCCAGGTTGGTTTTCGCTCTCAACTGTTCCACATCGATCACCCCCCGGATGAAATCAATCTCACCAATCCGGAGCAGGCGAAGTTCTTTTCCCGGACGGAGAAAGCAATAATATTCAAACGAAATAGCAAGCCACAGCTGGGGATCTTCCTTCTTGATCGCTTCTTTCAAATTCTGAATATCGAATTCTGCAATCGGGCGGGGCGATCTGTCATTAATTCGTTTGCAAACAGGAATGTCGTAAACCGGATTCGTCATGATGCTCCCCTCCTTTCGTGCGAGCTCAAACATTTCCTGAAGGAGTTGCCGATAACTTTTCATCGAGTTACCAGCCAACTGACGATCATTGATCAGGTAATCGAAAAAATCAAGCACGATGGCATTATCAATGACCGTGATGTCGTAATCGCCCATTCCATTCTTATCAAGCCACAAACTAAAGATCCGCAGCTTGCTGGTGTAGGTGCTTATTGTTTCAGGCTCCAGCTCGCCATCTGCTTTTTTCCGAGCGATAAACTTACTGGAATAGTAGCTAACCGTCTTATTCGCCATTTTTAGTTTGCCGTAGATCCGGGCAACATTCTGATACTGCAACTGATCTTCATAGATGGCCGATTCGTCATCAAGAAACGGATTCCAGCCATTCTTTAATTTTGCGGCGTACTCAGCCTTAAGCCTTTCCGCTGCTTCTGTTCTTCCCGCAAAATCTTTGATTTTATGCAATCCTTCATACACCTTGAAACGCTTCATCTTGTCGTTTCGAGGGTCTCGATAGGAAAAATAGATAAACCACTTTTTCGAAAGATCCTCCCTGCAGTTATTGATCTCGGGCAGGATCGCTATTTTTTTTCTCTTCATTTCGTTTGATTTGAGGTTAAAGTCAAATCAAACTGTCCACCATTTGTCTACTGGTTTCAGTTTTTGTCTACTTTCGCCACAAAAGCAGCTGAAAATCAGTAGCTTAATAAAATTGGTCGGGATGACTGGATTCGAACCAGCGACCCCGTCGTCCCGAACGACGTACGCTACCAGACTGCGCTACATCCCGCTCTTTTTTGAGTGTGACAAATGTACAATTTTCACCCGAAATGATCGACCATTTTTTCTGAAATATTGCAGTTTTTGCTCCTTTTGAATTTCATCCGGAATCAACCTTCATTCAAATTATTGCAGACTGTCAATTTTCTATCAAACTCCGTCGACTTCACTTCGTTCTTTTCCGGCAAACTAACTTGCACAAGAGATTATTGGCCTCCGAATACACAAACAATTAGCAGTCAATCGACTTTATTTAAAAAAATAAAATATCAGACAATTGACTCTTCTACTTTTATTTCGTAAATTTATTAACAATAAACTAAACACTTGAGCATATGCAAATCAAAAACCTGATCAAAGAACTTCCCTGGCATGCTGAGCGCGTTTGGCGAAGACGGGAACTCTCCCAAATTGACAAGATCATTGTCCATCAAGAGCTCGGTGAAAGCACCGTTGAACAAGTCAACGCCTACCACACATCAGTCGGCCCTCAAAACCACATTAGCCCACGAGGCTGTCCTCACATGTGCTACCACTACGCGATTCGAAAGAATGGTGAAATCGTGCAGGTCAATGAGCTGTCGGATATCGTTTGGCAATGCAAAGGTCAAAACACAAGCGGAGTCGGAATCATGCTTGTCGGCAACTTCTCAGGTCCGGGATACGACCTGGGCACAAGTGAACCAACGCAGGAACAGATCCGGTCGACCGAGGAGTTGGTCGATTTCTTGCTTGAAAGTCTGAAACTTCCCAATAGCAGTCTTTTTGGACACTACCATTTCGGAAAACCAGCCTGCCCGGGACACGTTATGCAGGAATGGATTGAGAAAAAGCGGGGAAATCTCAACGTTGGCGTAAGCGAACAAAAAATTGAGAAATCAGTCCGTGAAATTCAGTCACGACTCAACACGCTTGGCTACAACGCCGGAAAAGTTGACGGTATGCTGGGAGTGAAAACACAGTCAGCCATCCGGCGATTTCAAGCTGACCAGCACTTGCTTGTCGATGGCATTGCCGGTCCTCAAACCTGGTCGAAATTATTGAACCTAACAACAGAATCATGAACACAAAAAGCAACATCAATCAAGACGAATTCTACACCATCATTCAGAAGGAATTTTGGCTGAAATGGTTTTCCAAACTCATGTTTACCCTCATCTCGGTAAAACTTTGGGGACTGATTGCCTGTACCTGGGTTTCTACCTACCTGCTCCTTTGTCATGAGATGGTCACTGTGGGCAATCAGGCATACGAACTTGGCATTACCGGAGCGCAGTGGGTAACATTTAACACCACCATTTGGGGTCTGATTTTCGGTATGAAGGAAATCTTTCGGGTGATGGATAACAAAGATCGCAGCGATGCCAAAATCATCAAGGAAGACAACAAAACCAAACAGGAGATTGCCAAGATTACGGCGAGCACCATGACTCCGACCGGTGCATTTGGAACCAAGTCGACTTACACGGCGGACGGAAAAGAAGTAGTAGGCGATGAACCTAATTAATAGGAAATCATGGAAAAGAATATCAAAACAATTATCATAGGCCTGATTATCCTCGCAGTGGTGGCCTCACTTATTTTTGTGAGCTTCAAAATTGAAGGACCGGGAACGCTCATTGGCGGTTTAGCAGTGTTGTGGGCCGGTGCGAAATCAAAAATTTTCGGAAATAAAAACACCGAAGAAAAAATTGAAAAAATTAAGGCCGATCATCATCTGAAACGGGAAGAATGGCAAACCGCAAAAGAAGAGTATGATTCGAGGTTCCGCCTACTTCAGGCGCAAATGCAATACATCGATTATAAATCAGCCTTAATTTCCGAAAAGATTAGCCACTTGGATGATTATCAAAAAAAGAAAATTAAGGAAATAGAAGAAGCCAACAGTGATCAGCTACTTCAATTATTAAACGAAAGGAACAACCCATGATGAAAAAGCAACTCATTTTCAGCCTCTTGATTCTCCTGACAGTTGGCGTTTTGGCGCAAAGCAGCAAACTGGTTCCGGGTGCAAGTTTCACTAACCAGTCAACCGACACGTTATATGTGATTCCCATGCAGCAAGTCAAATCGCTCTTGTCAAGTGCTGTGAATAATGATATCAATGAGCAAAAACTGGAACTGTACAAAAACAAAATCAGTCTGTTTGAAGAGCGGTCAGCGCTGGCCGACAGTGCCATGACCATAAAAAAGCTGGAGGCTGACTACTGGCATAGTCAATTGCTTCAAAATGATCAGCTACTGGAAAATCAACGAGTTGAAAACATCAAACTGATTGATGAAAAAAACCGGATCCGGCAATCGCGGCTCTATTACCTGCTTGCTGGCTTAGTAACAGGTGCGGTGCTTTTCTCGCTCTGATTATTCCTCCAGGAAATCGTTCAGATAGCTGAACCGGGGAGTCAGTTTTCCTTCTTTCAGAATGGTGGCCCGTTCAATAATATTTTCCCGGTCTTCGCCAAACAAGAAAGGAAAAACTTCGTGATACAAGTCCCTGGCGAAAGAGCGAGATGCATCCATTGGCAAAGCTGCCGGAAGGTTATCGACCGCGGTAACGGTGACATGAGAGGAAGAACTAAACGGCTTCTGCTCAGTCAGGGTCGATGTATTGACATCGTAAAAAGGCGACTCAATTTCAGAAGTACGCAGCGTAGTGGGAATTGGACCCGGCACATCGCAGCTAATATCTGAAACCAGCGAAATACCAAACTCTTCAGAATTCAAATCATCCGCTGTGAAGAAATGTGGTGAATCCTGGTTCCAGAAATGACCAGCAATCAATACATCAGCCACTTTGGTATAGGGTAAAAAAGCGGATTCATATGCCTTGGGATGGTTATAAAAATGGTCATCCTCAAAATTTCCCGCTTTCCTTTCCACATAATCCGCCGGATCTAATCGTGTGAAAAACGCATGGTCATAACTATACTCCAAAAATTCTCTTGGCAAGACTTCCGGAATGCCAAGATAATTGATTATTTCCAGCGCGCCCGATGCGACCCGCCCACCTCCGGTCACCACAATTTTTAAGGCCGGGATTTTTAATCGATTTAATTGCTGATGCAGTTCATTCATATCCCGACATTTTTCAGGACCTGGCAGTTCCGTCCGGCAAAAACGTTTTCCGATTCCAACAAAGGCATAATATGCACCAACCACTCCGGCCCAAAAGCCAAAAGCCACCAACCGGGCCCGATGCTGATCCACAAAATACTCATAATCAATCAGGGTAATCTTCTTTTGGGCCATCAACTTAAAAAAATCCTGGTTATAGGCTTGTTTCTTTGCCACATGACTAAACATGAGGTAGGTTTTCCCATCCACCAAAGCTTCATTGGCAACTTCCTTAACACCAATCAGTAAATCACAGTGCGACACATCATCAACCACCGGGATGCCGAGTTTCTGATATTCCTGATCCTGATGAACCCTCAATTTGCTTGATTGCACAAAAAGTTCTATTTCAGGGTAGTTTTGCTGTATCAGTACTGCTGTTTCCGGTGTGATGGCCACCCGCCTGTCTTGCCATCTGCGGGTTTCACGTAAAACTCCTACCTTCATATGATGAACCGTTTTCTTTTGTTTGCGGTAAGATAATAAAAAATGGCAGGATTGACGGGTTGATGCCGCAAGCAGATACCAGTATCATCCGGTTTTGCTCCGCATCCTCTTTCCAATCTAAGCTACCGTAATTTCTTCGTGCAAATAAACATCCTGTATTAAATTCAGCAATTTAATTCCATCATCCATCGACCTTTGAAAAGCTTTCCTACCCGAAATCAAACCGGTTCCTCCAGCCCGCTTGTTAATCACAGCGGTGCGAACCGCATCAGCAAAATCGCTTTTCCCCGAGGAAGCACCGCCGGAGTTAATCAGCCCAATTTTTCCCATATAACAATTGGCCACCTGGTACCGGCACAGGTCAATGGGATGTTCTGATGCCAGCTTTTCATACATATCAGGATCAGTCTTGCCAAATTTTAATGCCTTGAACCCGCCGTTGGTATCTGGCTGTTTTTGTTTGATCAGATCGGCCTTAATCGTAACACCCAGATGGTTGGCCTGTCCGGTCAAATCAGCCGCCGTGTGATAATCATCATCCCCTGTTTTAAACGCCTCGTTGCGGGTATAACACCAAAGAATGGTAGCCATTCCCAGCTCGTGAGCCCGCTCAAAAGCCGAGGCCACTTCAATAATCTGGCGGTTGGACTCTTCAGATCCAAAATAAATGGTGGCCCCAACCGCAGCTGCACCAAGGTTCCACGCTTCATCAACACTTCCAAACATGATCTGATCGTACTTATTCGGATAAGTCATCAGTTCGTTATGATTAATTTTAACGATGAATGGAATTCTGTGCGCATACTTTCGTGCATGCAAAGCCAGCACACCAAAGGTCGTCGCTACTGCATTACATCCGCCTTCCATAGCCAGTTTAATAATGTTTTCCGGATCAAAATACTGGGGGTTTGGTGCAAAAGAAGCACCTGCCGTATGTTCAATTCCCTGGTCAACGGGCAAAATCGAGAGATAGCCTGTTCCTCCCAGCCGACCATGTCCATACAATTGTGCCAAACTCTTCAGTACCTGCACATTTCGGTCGGAAGCACCAAAAATGGCGTCAACAGTTTCCGGTCCCGGAAGCGACAGATTCTTTCTTGGGATGCAGGGTGTTTGATAGTCCAACAAGTCGGATGCTTCTTTTCCAAGGTAATCTTCAATTTTTGCTAAATCATTTATAATGCTTTTCATAACTCGTAATTTTTGAGGATTGTACATTTTATCTAAAACGGGTAAAATATCGTACCAGAAATAACAAAACAACCAACAACGCACTATACTACACCCCCTTAACACACCCACAAGCATGCTACAATTTAAGTAAATGACGGATGCATGTAGAGTATGTTCTACAAAGCATCGGGCCCGATGCCAAACCTACCGGAACGGTCTCCCGCTAAACAAGAATTCGTCAGGTATTTCGCTGTCCGGAACCGGAATGTTAAACAATTTTAAAATGAGCAAAACCATTTTCACTTCGCTCATTTTTTGTACTTTTGTATTCCTTTACACCGGGGCTGACTGGTTTTGACAGCGGGTAGAAGAGGTATGTAAGCATGTCGAGCTTGGGTTGTTGGCTCGCTAATCCTAATGATCAAACTTTTAATTGGCGAAAACAATTACGCTCTTGCTGCGTAACCGAATCACAGTAGGTTAACCGCTTAATCCCGATGCAAGGCATCAGGACAAGACATCGTCCGAATGCTATTGCCTTGAGGCTATTCGATATGACGGTGCAAAAAATCGAGGCTAGTTGAATGCTTGCTTTGCGCATTCAGCGAAACTTAAGAAGCTAAGGTAGTAGTCGGTGGCCTTGATCCAGCTGCTACTCGAAAATCAAGTCGAGGCTACACATGTAGAAAGCATATTGCTTCCTCGTTTGGACCCGGGTTCGATTCCCGGCAGCTCCACAAGCATAGCTGATTTTCAGGATATTACAACAACATTCCCGTAATACTCCCGCAATCAGCTATTTTTTTATAGCGGTATCATATATAAACCACCGTCAATGATACCACCTATATACTCAGCTCCCGGAGGAACAGACTCACCCATGCCAGGATAAACAGCTACCAGCGCTTTATCCTCCGCTCTCAATCGCTTAAGGATCTTGTCTGCTTTGGCTTTGTCCATCGTTGCATATTCGAGTAAGTTCAGGACATCTTGGGGAGCCAGTGGCGTAAAAACGAATTTTCCTACTTGATCGGGTCTCGGTTGGGTGTGTCGGTTGCTTCGGATTATTCCGTTCGGAATTCCATTGGGAAAGGCTGCACAGCCCCCAGCAACAGGCCAGTAGTGACGACAGCGATCACATATAAAACCAATTGGTTCCATATTAGGTCTTCCCTATTGAATACAAGTTGACAAGCTCTTTCAAGTCTGCTAGAGACTTGATGATTGTCGGCTTCCCGCCTATCCAGATCACCCCATGAACGTCTGTCATCGGACGTTTTCCGTCCGGACTTATAAATAGTTCGTAGAGATCGACGTCAAGCGCCTCGGCAATGCCTCGGAGTGTTGACAAAGTTGGATTAGCGGGCTTAGCGGGCTTTCCGGGCTTTCCGCCTTTCCCTCCAATCGCTCTGGTTAATGACTCTGGTGTAATTTCCATGTGAGCAGCCACCTCCTTTAAAGTAGTTTTCCGCTCCTTGCAAAGTTGTTTTATTCGCTCTTTCATGATCGTTTAGTCGATATATCACAGTGATACATTTGCCTGTCTACTCTCAGGGGCAAAGATATAAAATATCAATAAAAAACGCAATAATTGACACTAAAAATCAATTTTTATTTAATTTTGAACCCAGCACAAACAACCAAAAATTAAAATCGTATGGAAACAACTAAAGAAAAAATTGAGAAGGGAATTATTAAAATCAAAGATGGTCAATTAACAGGCTTGGGCATTGGTGACGATGCCTCTCTTAACATCAGTAAGCTCGATGATCTTTTGGACGCTTTTAGTAAGACAGATTTACACCAGGCCTTGGATGAACTGGTCATGCACTTCGGAAGTATCGGGATCATTCTAAACAAGTACGGTGCTGAGAATCCCGAAGTAGCAAAATTGAGAGACAGGGTTTCTCAAGCGCTACCTAACGAGAACGATCTTTTTTTATTCCATTCTCTGGCTAAAGTATTCAAGTAAAACCTAAAGAAAATGATGACGTCAGAACCAAAAAGAAAAGAGTTGCATGAAGCCGGGCACCTGGTAGTCGCACAGTTTACGAACCGGTTGGGCTTGCCCGATTTCCAAAATAAACCGAAGTACGTCACCCGCGAAGGACAGCAACGTATATTTGATGAGGTCTGTTACTGGATTGCCGGCGGAGTAGCGGAGAGGGTGTTTTGCAACTTCAGAGGCTTGCCCGTAGACACCACAAGGCAGGATCTTGACACACTGTACGAAATAGCAAAAGCCCACTGGGGGTTTAGATTTGAGCCCGGTCGTGACGGTGTTCCCAAGTGCCTGGTACTGGAACGCCTGATAAAATCGACCTCTGATTTTGTGGAAGCACTGCTGAGAACTAAACCGATGATATTCAAAGTACGAAATGTGGCAACTCTTTTGTACAAAACCGGCATGGAACCGGATATCAAAAACGAGAAACTTCAGCGTGTCATCAACTTGAAATATAACGGCAAATACGGATATTAACTTTATAGATATGCTTAAACTTCCGGAAACACAACAGGAATTTATCAGAGCTCTGCAATACGCTGCAGAGCTTGGAGGATTGAGAGCCTTGGAAATGGCCGGGCTCTCTAAACCGTTTCTGAAGATGAGAGAGGCAAAACGCATGTTCGGGCCTCAGTTGGTGACCAGGTGGATCAAAGAGGGCCTGATCAATCCCGTCAAAGACGGTGACCGCTCATCCTCAATAAGGATCAACCGGATCGAGATTGAAGCCGTGGCCCGAACAGCGAACCGGTCAACCTACATGACTCTTGAGGAGATGCAAGCGGATAACTTGAAGCAGAGAAAATAGGGGTTTGCAAAAAAAAAGCTGATTGCGGGAAAATTACGGGAAAAATCCTATAAAACACTGCACATCAGCTTAATTTGTAGAGCCAACTCCTCTAAGACCTAGATTTTGATTTCTAGGCTATTCAAAAAGATGTGAAGCATATGGAGGAGGCCCCCATGCCTTATTTTCAACCGGCATATAATTTATATACTCGGGAAATGCAATTACGATGCCCCAACCGTGCCAAGCACCTTGGGTCCAATCAATAGTCATGGGGTCTGAAAAATCTGTAACCTCTTCGATAATTGTAAACTCGGTGAGTACTTCGACACCTTTTAGCATTGGATGCATTTCAACACTGTCTCTTAGTCGCCCTGAGATTTTATAAACGCGATCAAATTTCGTTGTTCCATATTGATGCGCTGCATCCCATTTTGTTTTTTTTGGAAGAACATACCAATGTCTAGCATCGGGATGTTCTTGAATATAAACTCTATCTCCCGGCTGAAAAGGACCAAGCCTCCATTCTAAATTGTTTGACACAATATCATTTACCCCGATAAATCTGGTTACTTCCATAACTTCTGTATTCTAGGTTAACTTTTTACTCCTGGGCGCTTGCTTCTGCTTCCGTCGCAGCAATAAGCTTGTCAATATTCTCAGAAATTGATTTGTAGCTCTGGTAAGGGATGTCTCTGGCGACAACCTCCCGCTCTCCTGTTTTTGGATTCTCTTTGAATTCGAAGAGGTTCAAAAGAGTAAAACCGTTTCCAGTAGCGGCCGAGTCATACATTTCTTCTTTTACCAACGCTTTGATACAAGCATCGATCTTTTTTGCAGCCTCATGGTGTAGCTCATAAGCTTTGATTTTTGCTGAATTTCCATCCAGGTATTCTTTAAAACCTTCCCGGATGACGTCTTTCTTCTCTTCCGGAATATAGGCGAGACCGTCCTCCCCTATTTCAAAGATTGATTTGATCGAGGCAAGGCTCAACCCGGTATTTTTAAAGCGCGAATCAGCAAAGGTTTGTTGCACGTATGCGTGAAGCTCGCCCAACTTCCCATTAACGGCTTTTGTGACTTGCTCTTTCGCGATTGGGGATGTTGCCGCCTCGATGTCCGGAGTACAGATTTCAAAAACTTTCTCACGGACTGTCTCGATGTCGCCACCGATGACTGCCAAAAGCAACTCTTTATTTACTGTTTCGATTCCGAGACCGTGGAGCTTATACTTCAACTCGGTTACCCGAGTAACGTACTGTTGTTCAATAGCGCTAAGTTTAGCTTCTGCTTTTTCTCTGTGTTCGTTAATAAGAATTCGTTTCATGACTTAAATCTCCTTTCCTGATAATTGATTATTGTTTGAATTGGTTGCTCTTTGTTGATTAGGGCTTGTACCCTCAAGCGGCTTACCCCCAAGTGGGTTTTCTCTTTCGTTCTTGATAAAATCTTTGACGCCTTGACTTACCCCTTCGTCTGGATCTTCGCTGTTCGGGAGTTGTTTTTGCATCGCTGTTTGTTGCTCTGCCATTCTAACCATTGTGTCTGACAAGGTTCCCACCATTTGGGTGATTGGCTCCATTGCTGCACTGATTGAGCCAGCAACTAATTTTTGGATTTCTTCTTTTTCCATAGCTCTAAAGTTCTAAGTGATTAAATGTGAATTATTTTGCTTTTGTCTCTCACATGTACCTTGAGATTGTAAGCGTTTGTATTTATCTTGCATACCATTATCTACTCCCTGAATTCTGTGTATTTGAAACTATCCTATCGAGCCTTTGTACAGCTTTTTGCAGCTCTGAAACAGTGTTAGCAGTGTTAAATTGGATCGATACAAGGTTATCCAAAGCGTCACGGGAATAGTCACGAATTGCCCGTGTGTCCAAAGCTGTCCTATTCCAAAGCCCGACAAGTTCCGAGGCCGTGTCCTCGGTGATCGATCTGCTTATTTGACCAGCAATGCCTTGGCCGAGGGCATTGCTTGGCGCCTCATACTCTTCGAAAATTGAAGCGACAGCATCCCATTGAGCCTTGGCTCCTTCAACCGCTTCACGATATAGATTTTCCAGGTTCTCGCGTTCATCGACCGACAAGGCTCCGTCGTCCATCGATGCGTTAAAATGCTCCATGAAATCAGCCAGGTACTTTGTATTAAGCGACTCAATGATCCCTTGAGTTAAGGCCTTTTTAAGGAGGTCGCCAAAGTTATTTGACCAATCTCCAAGGCTGTTTTCTGAAAGCTGTAGACCATCCTCAATACCTTGAAAGATAGAGTCAGCCACATTCTCCGAGTCGAATCCTAAGGCTTGTCTATACGTCTCCTGGAGCAATTCACTCCGTTGCTTCTGTAGCTCGACAACATCTTGTATCCATTCTATTTGCTGTTCATCAAGTATGGCCGAGCCGCTAGTGTACGCATCAATAAACTTATCGGGTGTCCAAAGGCTGGTGTCTAAGCCTTTTATCAGACCTTGTTGATCCGATGCTTTCAAATAAGCCTCCCAGGAAATACCTTGTTTGTTCGACTCCCACATCTTCCTCAACCGTTGGTATTCCGCGGCGCTGTATGCACTGTTTTGCTTCAATTTTTCGTTATACGAATCGATTAACAGGCCTAAATCTTCGTACTGCTTTTTCGCCAGATTAAAATAGTTCGTGCCTGCCAGGTTGGTCAATATCGCTGACTGCTGCTTCAAGAGATTGTTCATCCTCTCGATAGCGATAAGAGTTTCGTCTTCTTTGCCACCTTTGAGAAGTCCAAACAAACCGCCAAGCATTCCTATTCCTGAGGTCACGGCACCCAACAGGTCTTTACTTCCAATTGCCGTGACTAGGTTAGCGGCATTATAGGCAAGATCCGCCATCCGCCCTAAGGCTTCTCCTGCATCCTGATCTAATTCTCCGACAGCATAACTCAGGGCACCAAGAACCTCCGAGGCTCCGGAAAATGATTCTTGCAAATCCTCGGTGATTTTCACCTGTTTCAAGTAGGCTGAGTTTTGCTCCTCAATGACGGCGTTCTTTATCTCTGCCTCCTTGCGACTTGCCTCATCATTCTTGAGTATTTTTCTGCCCTGGAACTCCTGTTTCGCTTGTTCCTTGGTAATCGACTGATAAGTGCCCAGCGGATCTTTGCCAACCGCTTTAACTTTTCCCGAGGGTTCGATTTTTTGGACTTCCCTTATCCTTTCGTAATAATCCCGGATTTCTTGTTTAACCACCTCCATTTTAGCAAGCGTTCCGATATCATCAGACACGGTGCCAGTCCCCATTTGCTCCTGAAGGGTTTTTAGATCTTCCGTCATTTCCTTGAGTGTGCGGATCTTTTCAATCCGGGCATCGGTTGTGGAATTCACCTCCTTCAGTTTCTTGTCGTATTCCGAGGTCGTTTCAATAGCTGTTACAATCATGTCCCGCTCACCTCCGGCTTCAAGATATTTCACAAACTGCTGGTATTCGTCATTTACAGCTTTTTGCTTCTCTTCAAGCGTGCCGGTTCCTCCGATGATTGTATCAAGCTTTGACTTGTACACTTCCAAATCGTAGGTATTCCCGAAAGTCTTTTCAATGATGCTCTGAATATCTGAGTCTGAGCTGGAAGTTGCGCTGAGTAAAGACGTGCTCATTCCTTGTCCAAGTTGCCGGAAAAATTTAACGCGATCCGAAAAGCCATTGACTCTGTTATCAAAATAGCTCAGGAAATCACTATCGCCCGGCCTCGACAACAGGGCATCTAGGAACGTGGCAATATCTCCTGATCCTTCCTTTAAAGCCGCTCCTAGGGCTCTTAATTCGCGGATCCACTTGTTATGCACCACGGACCATTTATTGTCCGCCTCCTCCATCATGGTGCCGTAGGCTTTGTTCATGGCTCCGGCTGCTTTGGCGGTTTCTGATAGGTCTTCAGCTGCTCCAGCTGCTTTTTCTCCGGTCAAAGCTAAAACGGCATTCACACCTTCCACATCGGGTATAAGCTGCTTCAATTTATTCTGACTGCCCCCGGCCATCTCAGCGACGCGGTTAAGCCCTTCCTGGTAGGTCATTGTATCTGACCAGCCATCGCCCAGAACTTTGTTGAGATTGATGATGGAGGAACGGATCTGGGTCATCGCCTGGGCAGTCGGTGTACCTTGCTTGGTGATCGACTGAATAGACGCAAAGATCTCCTCAAAGGCAATATTGTTTGAAGCAGCCAGTGGCGCAACCTGGGCAATAGTTGAGGCCAGCTCTCCGAAGGTAGTCTTACCACGCTCCACTGTTTTAAACATCACATCAGCCACTTTCCCTGCATTATCCGCAGATACTCCCCAGGCATTAAGAACTGTTGTCAATCCATCAGCAGCAGTTTTCGTGTCAGTGATACCAGCTGTGGCCGCCTTGCTGGATATTTCAAGGAGCATTAACCCCTCTTCTCCATCATACCCCGCTGAAACAATCTGATAAAAGGCGTTCGCGAGTAAAATAGCGTTATCACGACCATTGGCAGCCATGTCTGCAAGTTTGTCCGAAATACCGCTAAAGTCATCCTGGGCAGCCTTTGAAATTGTCTGCACTTCGCGCATAGCCATACCAAAAGCATTTTCAAACATCAGAGCTTCTTGCGCCATTTGTTGAAATTTAAAAGCTGCGCCTAAAGCAACCGCTGGTCCTATCAGCCCCGGCAAGCTTTTGCCAATTGACGATAAAGACATATCCAGCTTCCTGCTCTCTTTCATCGCGGTGTTGGTAATGCTTCCAAATTTCTGTTTTGCCTTTCTTTCCGCTTTATCCAGGTCGGAGTCATCGACCGATATTTTGAATCCTAGGCTGCCATCATTTTCAAACATAGCTCTTAGTTTTTAGGTTAATTTTACCCTCTTTTGCCACTTGCATAAGTCTCAAGGCCAAAACGAAATCCGGGAAATTACACATGACATTCACGATCCGGACAAGCTTAAGAAGATTGGACGGCTCGACATTGCGGGAAAAGAACCGGGCTAGTTTTCTTACCTCGTGATTATTCTTCACCCAGAATCCCAAAGGCCCGATCTTGAGATATTCATTCCTTGATTCACTCATGACCGCAAGAGCCACAATCCGGCAAGCTTTATCTTTATTTGCCAGTAGGATCTCCCTTGCTTGGTCCGTGGTTATGTCCTCCCCCAGCTCAAAGGATGCTTGGATCTTCGTGATCTCCTCCAGCACTGCCAGCGTTGGCTCCTTGATCACAAAATCAAAATCTCGTTGTACCGGTACTCGTTTAGATAAAAGACCTCCTTGGTGTTCCCGAACGTTACGGGTAATGGTGAAGCGTTGGCCAGACGTTGTCCAAGCTCCTGTCGTTTGTTCATTTCTTTCAGTGTTCATAATTTAAACCTTCTATTTTTAGCATTAACTGCACTACTTATTGCCTTAAACACGTTACTGTAAAGCTCTGCAATAGCTTTAGGGACCTCCTTCTGAGCCAATAGCTCAGCGGATGTGAGCACGTCGCGGCCTCTAGACTCAACTTTCAGGGCGTATTTCATACCAGCGACAATCAGCAGGATAGTTCCATTCGGTGGAAGCTCTTTGCCGTAACGGCGGTATGTTTCTGTTGAACTTTTATAGGCCTCATCTGAAATACCCGGTTGGAAATACTCGTCAACAAGTTTCCCATCCTGGTAAATCACGTAACCGATAGAATTTCGTAGGTTCCCGGTTTGGTCTGTGTAGGTGCCGTGGTCTCTCGCGTAAGCAACAAACCTTTCTCCGAGATACTGAAAGCGTTTAATCAACAACCTATCTGTTTGCGCTCCGGCTCTCTCGAATATGCCGGAAATCATTCGGTCAAACTGGTCGTGGGTCATTGTCGGTTTAATAGGCATAGCTTCATTTTTTAAGATTGTTCAACACAATATCTGCAAGCTGACCGTCATCAAGGACAGACACGTCCTTTAGATCGATTTTCTTTCCCGATTCTGATATAAAAATCAATTCCCCCGGGTGTCCTTCTTTCAGGATCGTAACACACAAGGAGCTAATCAACAGGGCATCCTGTGACAACTGCCTGAGAACGTCACTTTTGGGAGGTCTCTGGCATTCGTGTTCATGTAGTTCCCGGATCAGTCCAACCAAAGACACAAGCTGTTTGCTGATAATGCTAAAAAGCTCCGCTCTGGATGTTTCCAGGTTGTTGAAGATATCTGTTTGGTTCTGTCTGGCCATATTCTTAAATTTTATTCATTTTGTCCTATAACTGTTATTACGTCTACTTATATGCTATTGATTTACAAGCATTTGATTTTCGTTTAGTCTAGTGAAAAAATTATCATACCGGACACTAAGCTTATAACGCCCTGACTTTATGATTTTTAGATTATTTTTGAATTTTTCAAAACTTCATTTTTATCATATTGTGTATTTACACGATTAATGGAATCAATCTGTATCTGTTCAAAGTTTCCCCAAGCCCTTTCCAATATCTCAGAAAGTGTCTTGAGATCCTGATTGCTCATCCGACCAAGGATAAACCTGGGAAGAGTGAAAAGATCTCCGCCATCCTGCCTGGTTAACTCAACAACTGTTGGTTTATCAAATCCCAACATCCGACACAGGAGCCAGATCGCTTTTAGCTTGTCGTGCATTCGTACCCGGATGTACTCGACATCCACGATCTCCGGATCTTCACTTGTCCCTTGGTTCTTCTTGACCACCTTTGTAGCGATCTCACCTATACAGGCTGTCAGCTCGTCGGAAACTGAGTCCAGCGGCTTGAGCTGTGTCCAACTCTCATACATGTCCGTTATATTGGAAAACGCCAGCTTTTTGAGCTCCTCTATGATCCGGGCAGCTGTTATGCCGGTTTCCTTGGTCCACTGCTTCTGGATCTCTGCAATTTTGTTTTGCACGTTAGCATTTGTTAGCAATCGGCTAGCCGTCACTTTCGCTGACTTCTCACTATACCCGGCACGAATAGCAGCTTCAGTAGCATTCATCCCAGGACGTGACAGATATTCCAGGCAGAAGCGATGTTGCTTTACAGATAGTCCTTTATTTGAGTGTTGTAGTTCCATGTCGAATTTTTTATTTTGACGGGCCGTAATAGGGCCGTTCATGATAGACTATATTTTACAGTGTTTGACATTTTCTCAGCTGCGATCCTTTCTATTTTCGCTTTCAGCACTTTCATAAGTGGCTCGGCTTTGATTGCCAGTTCAAGTTCCTCCGCTGATAGTTCCTGGTTAGCTCCTCCGGTCTTGTAGTTTTGCACGGCCTCAGCCCAGATCTGTTCTACCTCGTAGTCTGTCAAATCATCAATACTCTTACGAGGCTTCGGGGCCCGATGGAACTTACGGAAGTGTTCCCGCTGCTTCGCTGCTTTATTTTTTCGTCTTCTCTTATCCATTCCTGTCAATTTTTTAGTTGTTTGTCATTTTTGAGATGTTGATTAGGTAACAGTAGTAACAGATTGGTAACAGAGAGAAACAATCCACAACTCATTGACCCAAAGGCAGGTAACAGAGGGTAACAGAAAATTTTTGAAATTTTACAATAACTGCTGTTAGGGTGCAGTTTTGAGATACCCCACCCCCTGAATACATATATAATAAAAGTTACTATCCCTTCTGTTACTTCTGTTACCCTGTTACTCAATCCTGATTTAAAAGAGTTTATGGGGTAACAGAAAATAGCCGGTAACACTTTTTTTCTGTTACCGCTGCGTGGCATTGTTCGATTTAAAGCATTTCTGACCATTGCTCCTCCACTTTTTGAATAAACTCGTCTCGATACAGCAGTTTCAATGCGTAACCGCGAACCGGCACCCCTCCGATCTTCTTAAGAGTGCTTTTGCCGTAAGCGTTTGTTAAAGCCCGTCCTAGTTTCGCAGTATTCACCCGGAAAGATTTATCCAGTAGAGCAATGTGCCTCTCTACATCTGATGTCGAAACGTGTCCTGCTGGGTCTTCTGCAGTGAACATTGCAATCCGTTCCTCGTAAGGATCAACTACTGTATTTTGCACTGTTTCTTCATTCATAAATCGAATATCATCAGTGCTGAGATGCCACCAGGTTGGGTCCTGCTTGTGTAACTCCAAAAGCTCTCGGTAGAACTCAAGTAGGTTTATTCGACTGAATTTAGTGTGATCAATTCGCTTTATTCTGGTTGGTATGACTCTGCGATTTCCGGAGCTGTCTGGACTTATCACGTCCTGATCATTGGCTGATCCGCATAGAACAGCGGTTCTCCTCCTCGTTTCCGTTATCCGGCCGTATGGCTTACGTATCGTGAAATTCTCTGCAGAAGCTAATTTCTTTCTGATACTAGCCTCCGTTTTATTCGCGGAAGTATATTCATCGTCGTGATACAGCAGATAGGTGCAAAGAACCTCCATACAATCTTTATCGTTTCTCAGCTCCCCTTCTGCAAAATAGCGTTTCAAGCTCCCCGGAAGTAATGAGCGGTAAAAAGTAGTTTTCCCGCTTCGCTGACCACCTACGAGGACTAAAGTCATTACGCTGTAACTCCCCATCAGCGTCCCCATAATGCCGCCAAACCATTTTTTGACAATCCGCTCTTTATAATCGGGTGAGTGATCATCCAAAACGATACAGTTAAGAACTCTGTTAATCACTCCGATTGATAACGGGGTCTGTTCTACGATCTTTATAAATTCTTCAAAAGGATGGAACGCGTCAACATGCTCAGATTCTATCATTCGGTGAACTGCCGCGTCACCGATACTCTTTTTTATCGCCCGGCATTCAATAACAATAGAATTAACGTCCCTATCCGTCACTGGCTCCCCGCTAAGAAACTCTGCTTGGCGAGTCATCAGGTTGAACCTCATGCCTCGTTTATGTATCGCGTTCAGTATTATTTTATCGTCTTTGTTGAGTTTCGGTGAAATCGAAAGTTCCTCTTCCTTCTCTTTTTTTATCCGGAACCTGGTATTATAATTGACTGCGCTAAAGACGGCATCCTTCGCCTCGGCAAACCCTTCCCCATTGTAGTTCAATAGGGCATTAGCCCAAATTGCATTAAGTATGAGATCTGCACGATTTTTAATTTTTACCTCCAGCTCCTTTTTATCAGAGTAGATTATCGGGGATAATCGCATCGACACACCGGCCGCGGTCCACCGGATTCCGTCGTTCCAATTAGATTCAATATTTGGCTTTTTATCGTTTGGTCGAAGCTTATCCCTATTGGATTGAACCAATTTAGAAACAATCGCAGGAATTTCCCAATCTTCCGCGCTCTCATCCATCGAATCCCTTGGACCGGCTACATCACATTCAACCCCTGATCGCAGCTTTTCGAAATCAGTAAGGCCATGAATATTGAAGAATGCTTCTGGATCATAAGACAGGAATCGAGTCCTGGCTACATCCGATCCGGATGAGTCAACCTTAACTCCGTATTTCTTTTCGATGTATGAGGCAAGGGTTGAACTCCGCTCTTTATGATTCCCAACATTTGAGCCTGGTACATGGCAGACAATGTACGCCCCTTGAAACCTTGCGGATCTTGCTCCAAAAACGGGATTCAGTATTTTATCTGTTCGCAGATCTTCCAATAGTTTGAGAGGGTCCATATCTTCATTCAGTCGCTTTGCTGTGTCCTTATCTATGTCGATAGGGAACAGGCCTGAATAGCTTGTCTGGTGTTCAGCTCCTCGACTCGTGAACTCTCCCGAAAACGTTACATTCGGGAAACTCTTCTTGAGCTGTTTTTGCTCCTTGCTGTTATATGGGAGAGAACGGAGTTTTCCAGACTTGGTTTTCAGTGATTCCCCCCTCGCTCCAACCCCAATTGTTGCGGCAAACACCTCCTCGATGTTGGTCGGAACGGGATTTAGCGGGGAAATAGTTGAAAATAAGCTAAATGCTTTTGCAGATAATTGATTTATACTACCTTTACCGTTGAACTTCTTTTCCGAGTTTGGTCTGGTGCTTTGGTCGAGCAAATCCAGGCCTTTTTCTTTTTCTACCATTTAGATCGTCTCCTATAGTATTACGAGATTTCCTCTCATGTACTCGTCAATCTTTTCACGCTCAAAAAAGGCTGTTTTGCCTCCTGGTTTCGTGAATGGAAGTTTGCCTTTACTCATAAGATTGTAGACATAGCCTTGACTGTACCCGGTGTAAATTGCAACCTCTGGCACATTAAGGAATCTCTTCTGAGCTAACGCCGCTGCGGCTGTTGCTCTCTCTGTTGTTGTGGACATTTTGGTTTTAACCATTTTTCGAACATTTTAAATTTTGAAAGAATGGCTTTCCGGAAAACCTTGATTTTTTGATTGAATGTATTGTCAAAAGTCGTGAAGCTTAATGAGAAAAAGTAAATAATACGGCTAGAGATGTGAAAAAGTAGTGCAACACCCCTTGCCGGATGGAAGACCAATTTTGCCGGGTTGACCAATATTCAACGAGCCCATACTTCTATGAATTTACAGACCCGGAAAATGCAACATCAGAGGGCTCCAACTCTACGAGAAAGGCTTCAATATCCTCCCGTTTGAATCGGACAAGTTTTCCGATCCCGTAGCTTTTTAATTTGCCTTGTTTGCGCCAACGCCAAAGCGTGGATTTGTCAACAGACAGAAGATCTGCGACTTCATTTGTGGATAATAATGGTTTTAGCATGTCAAGCGTATTATTGATTACGCTTGCAAGGTGCCTGAATAAGCGGCTGAAAGTAGGGGGAGAATAAACCTAGGCGGGCTCTCCCTAAAACTTAAGATATTGACTAGAAGCGGTTTTTATCAAAAAAGCAAGAAGAATAGGCTTTGCCCCAACGTTCCCAGATTTCGCGGGCTGGTTCATTCTCAAGACCCGATGTGACGAACCCCAGGTGATGCAAAACGTGGTAGGCCTTTTCACTCTGGGCCTCTTTGCTGGTGCCAGGCAACCAGCAAAGATTTGATACGGCCCTGATCTTAGGTGGTAATTCGCGATAGGTCTGGATATTTTTAAGCTCGATCAAAGTCAACTCAATCCCGTCTCGGATCTCTTGGGAGCAAAATGGACCGTTCATTAAAATCTCTACCGCCTTGATTTGGGCGCCTATGTCCTCATTTCGGTTTTCTCCACCCTCAATGATAACAGCCCACTGCGAAAGAGCATTCCTCCCATCAAAAGCCAGATCGAATTTGTCAGCTACTGGAGCCGACAGGTCCTTAATAGTCAAAGCGCAATTTCGGGGACGAACAGACCTACAACACTTTGAACACTCGCTGTTGACGTAATCGGAACAAAGCATCGGTCTAAAGTCTGTCACTGCTCCGGAAAATGTCGCTTTTTCTCTCCGGGTCGCTTTTTCTCTGGCTTTTTTACTCTGGAGCATATTAAACTATTTTCAAGTGTCCGGGATTGTTTTTCCGTTGCTGGCTCAACTGCTCCATGTAGATTGCAACTTGTTTTGCAGAGTCTTCCAGAGGCTTACCAACGTACTCCAGGAACTGCCGCTCTGTGGAGTGGGCGGTGATATCCTTTAAATATCCTGTTGGAATAATACCATAGTGGTTTGTCGCAAAAGATCTGCGACAGGTATGACTTGTTATCAGTTCATATTTTGGAAAAACTCCCTTAACCTTTCGTCCGGTCTTTTTATCCATCTTGGAACCGGACACCATCTGAGTGATTCCAGCGGTCTGACACACCTTTTTAATGTATAAGTTGAATTTCACGTCTGATATTTGGCGGGGAAAGTCTCCTCCCCGTTTGTCAAGGATGCGGCGGGCCTGCTCATTGATAGGGATCGCTACACGCTTACCGGTTTTAACTTGGGTGAGCTGAACGAAGGAAACACCCTCCCGGATCACAATGTCGTTTTTTGTCAGCCTTAGCAGATCCGACACCCGTTGTCCTAGGTTGCATCCGATCACAAGCCAGTCCCTTGCATTTTCTTTGTATTCGCTATCCATTTGAGCGGCTTCGATCTGGTCTATCTCGTCAAAGGAAAGAACAATCTTTTCAGTCTTTTCCCGAAAGCCCTGGATCTTTTCAACCGTTGGCGCTACCTCGTGGCCATTGCCAAAGGCATCTCGACAGACTGTCTTGACGTATTTCACGTAAACCCCAATGGTATTTACGCCTAGTTTCTGCACATTGGAAAGGTAGGCAGAAAAGTCCTCTCCAAATTGGCGCCCAACATCTTTCACCAGGTATCTAGTGTTAGTATAAGCTTCGTAGTCCAGAATTTTCTGTTTAACTGTGCGGGTTTTCTTTTTGGTCCCCTCACTCATCCCGACCTCTCCGTTTCTTCTGGGTTTAACGGATAAGGCTCTGGTGTAGCGATCGATGTAGTCAGTTAAATAAATCCCTGTATCGGCTTCGCCTTTCCCATTGTAGCTGTCAATTGTCTGTTGCAACCAGAGGCCGTCAATTCTCTTCTTCTGTTCGGTTGCTTCGTTCAGCTTACCCCCGATATAGACCTCCATCTTCTTTAAACTAGCTTTCAGATTTTTGAGTTCAGGCGTTGAAGCTTTAACCCCATTCTTTGGATTCCATTGTTTTTCCATTACGGAGAACCCGGTTTTACGCATAAAATCCCCCTGCCTACGATCCAACACAACACGGACATATATTGGAGCGGGATAATTTTTCCCCTTGACTGAAAAACTAATTGCTGCCATAACGATAAAGTATTTATGCCCCTAAGGTAAACAACTTCCCGTAATATTCCCGCAATTTAAGCAATTTTATGCAATTTTGTCCAATTTTATGCAATATCCTACAAGGTAGAATACACAGCCTTAAATATTGTGATTCTGAGCGTTATGAGTTGATTTAAAAGGGGTAAAGAACAGATAGGGTTCGATTCCCGGCAGCTCCACTTTCACCCTCCAATGCTTTTGCAACGGAGGGCTTTTTATATTCAGCCGGTTTAGCAAAGCTATTTTTAGTCGATCCTCACCTGATAATTGCATTTGCCCATTGTGAATTTCACCAAAATAATGTTTCCTACTCCGCGTGCAGATGGTCACAAAATATGCTTCCTCACGCCGATAGTCCCACCATGGCGCACGAGCCGAAGGAATCTGATATTTATTTTTGAATTTGTCGGGCATGTCAGTTAGATAATTAGCGTATCCAAGATGTCAGATATATTAATAATCTCCTTTTAGAGTGTCTATAAACTCGCCAATAACTATAAAACCATCTTCATTATCTATAACTATTGGATCATAACTTGGATTTAGCGGTTTAAGAACAATCTTTTCGTGGAGCCACTCTCCTGTCTCTTTATCATATGCCTTTTCACTCGAATATTTCTTTATTGAATAACTTCCTTGATTTTCGGAATCGTAAAAATCATTGTGCTGTACCAATACTATTTTGTTATTCCTAGAACCGACAACATTTGCTCTACACACACAAAAATCACCATCTGCAATTCGAGGCTCCATTGAATGTCCGACTGCTCTAATTACAAACATGTTTCGAGTCAATTTTCCAACTCCCTGAACTTTAACCCAACCGCTTTCATCAACTACTTGCCATTCCCCAAACGCACCACAAGCTGCCTTTAGAGAATAAAGAGGCAGATAATCAATGTACTTTACATCATCATTAACCTCTGGTTCTATTCTTGGTGTTAATTCTATCACTTCAGGCTCTGACAAAATACTCTTCTTACTGATTCGGCCTCTAAAATATTCTTCTAACTCTTTATCACAGAAATATACATAACATCCTTTCATTCCCCGGGTCATCAAGGTTCGATAGGTATTTTTGATAATTCGATCAGCCAACTTCATTCCTTCGGCTTTATCTTCTTTCATTATTTTTTTTATTCCTTTGATCGAATTGTCATTGTAAGACCGTTCTGCAATATCCGTAATAATCTTTCCATTCCGATATTTTAAGTCCTTCCCAACGATCACACCGACATAATCTAGCTCTAATCCTTGACAAGTATGAATACAACCAATCTCATTAATCGAATTTTCAGCAATAATCCATGTACTTCCATCTTTTGTCAAGTTCCATTGCATTCCAAAATTAAACTCATCAATGACCACATCTTTTTCATCTTGATGTTTCTTACTTTTCCAATCCCAACAATAACCGGCAACCATGCGTGATTTGTTTGTCTGTTTATTTTTTTGAATAATGGTTTCCCTTAATTCATTGGGATCATCAAAAATTCTAAAGTCGAATTCTTCCTGAGATAATAAGACATTGGCAGTTTCCCTTATTTGTATGGAATTGTCTAACCAAGCTAAATACCCGTCTGCACCATTACATCGAAATTGTGAGTTAAGCTTCAAACTTTGGATTTGAGCATTTCTCGACGCTGCCCACCTTTCAATTTTTTTCTTCTCTCCGATATCCTTAATATGTATCCGTTGATAGTCATCTATGAAAAAGACACTAAACTTTGTTGCATCAACAATCTCCAAAACCTGATTTTCACCTAAATTCTGATAAAGTCCACTTTTAAAATTCAGACGATGAGCCTCGTCAACAACTAATGCATCAAACTGATTGAACTCGGCATCATAAAAACTACCAGAACCTCCAAATAAATTATCAATAGTAGTCTTTTTCAATGATCCAGTTAATTTTGAAGCATAAACAGCTCTAGGTGCGGCATTTTTAGACACATACTTAGTTACTAGTCCCAACTTAGTCAATTCAACCAGTAAATTAATCGCAACAACACTTTTTCCAGTGCCTGGCCCTCCTTCTACTATCAATACTTGCTTTCTATTATTATCGGCTAGTTTAGCCATTTTCAACGCAGTTTCGTAAACCAATTTCTGGTCATCAATCATGACAAACTCCTCGTTCCCCTTCAGCATTGAGACTAAACTGTCGGCTAGCTGTTTTGATGGGCGTAACCTACCGTTTTCAATCTTATAAAGAATATCCCTATCATCCCCATATTTCACATACTTCTTTATAAAAGACCTCAGCTTAACTGCATCTGATTTTAGAAAAACCGGAGCTTTTGTGATATGTTCTTGATAAAAAGGATTAGTTATAACGTCATCTGGAGAGTAATTATGCAGATAAGCACAAGGAATCAGAGTGATTCTATCCTCCTCGACAGTCTGATTAAAATTCTCGATCATAGCAGCGTACGACCACGCTTGGTAGGATGGATGAGCTGTTTCAGATATCCCAGTTTGAAAACGAGTCTTTACAATTGCATCCTTTTCAGTCAATTGAGCCTTTGACCATTGTTTAAGCTCTATTATAATTACTTGTTCTTTCCTCTCTTCATTAAGCCCCGTGATTATAAAATCAATCCTTTTCGAAGTCAAAGGAATCTGAAATTCAATTGACACTCCAGCGTTATCAGGAATTTCGTTATCTCCTAGCAATGTATTCATATACATCATGGAGTTTCGCCACGATAAAACCTCATTGGGAGATGTATGTCTACCTAGATGTTCGAAATAAGCTTGATGAATTATATTATCAATGGAATTAGATAGGACATCGTCAAGAAAACCAAATTTGGTTGATTGGTAGACAATCATAATTCATCATATTTTTTTGCTGTACCCTTTGCTTTTTCCACAGGGTATTTCTCTGCATTCTTTTCAATCTTTTCCAAAACAATATCATAGATATTAAGATTGTGTTTTTCCGCTAGCAAAAAAGTATAGGCTAGAATATCGGCTAGCTCTTCACTCAGTTTCTCTCTATCAACTTGTTCTACCTCTTCTCCATTCTTCCACAAGAATAACTCATTTAATTCAGCGGCCTCAATTGATAAAGCGAGTGCAAGATTCTTAGAGTCGTGAAATTGTTCCCAATCTCTATCATTTCTAAACTCCGCAAGTTTGTCAACTATCTCTTTATATCTATCCATAATACCCTTTTTAAAACTTTCCCCGAATTTAACGATAATCTTTATATCTCCGTTAACCCTGTTGAAAAATCTATTGTCCTGTGCAAAAAGAATACGGCCAGCGAAGGAAATGCTGCTATCACCCAGGTCCACCACCTCACCGGCAGGCGAAAGCAGTGTGGGCCGGAGTTACGCATTATTTTGCTTGCGCATTTTACCCCCTGATTCCGTTTCACAACACCAAGGTTATTGATGTTTACCTCTTTCAGAGTAACTACTTTTTACCCAGGAAAGCCGAAAGGTTTCGTAGTTCTTGTGGCCCATCACATTTGTGAATAAAATAAATCGTCTACGAATTGCGCCGGTTGTCAGGTTGAAAGCGGAAGCGAGCCAATGGGCGGATCTGTAAGCCCGATGATTTCGAAAAGTTGGCCAATGGGACGCTTTGGGTAGCCAATTATTTCAAAAAATTGGCCAATGGGAAGGTTAAATTGGGTGGTTGAATGCGAGAAATGGCCGATTGGAAGATTCCTTTGGCCAATGGAATCAAAAAAATGGGCCGATGAACGGGTGGATCAGGCCGATTGGATTAAAAAATTGCCCTCGGGGATGGTCAATTGAACCGATTGGGATAAAAAAAAGCCCCGAGGGGACGGTCAAACCGGCCTCGGGGCTAGTAAAATCGGGTATTGGGGCTGAATCAAGGATTATAATAGCGGGCCCTTTTCGCTTCGTCTTTCCAAAACACAAAGCGGCCATATTCACGAACGGTGCTGGCTTTTGCTACCAGAAGCGTATACGCCCGGTCGCGCAGCTGCTTGTAGCTACTGCTATCACCGGCTGATCCGTTGGCCGCAGCCAACAGCTCCGACATGGCATGCGACAAAGTACGGGCCTCCTGAAGCCTGTTCAAATCAAAATTAATAGCGGTCAATGGTTGCGGATATTTTTCACCTAAAACAGCCAGTTCAACCAGATCCTGCACCATGTCGGCATGGCTGGCCCCTTCACGAATACGCATCACCTTTTTCAAAATGTTGTCATCCTTGCGATAGGCAAACGAAAACTGGTGCAACAAGTCGTTCTTTACCTCATAGGCCATGGGCGATTGCTCTTGCCATTCCTTTTGAGCTTCTACGCGGGCGCGATATTCGCTCATCCACAAAGCCTGACAATGGCGCAGGGCACCACTCAAGGTCGGTAGTTCATCAATCAGGGTCACATCCATACCGGCGGCAGCCAGTGCCTCGCGGTCTTCGTTGGCTTCAACAGCCAGGGTTTCGGTACTTGCTACAAAATCGTCAATGGGTTGATTGGGTAGCTTGACTTGATCGGATGGAAGACTCTCAATTTGGCCTTTCCATGCGTCAAAATCTTCTTGATAGCTCATGAAAACATAGAATTTAGTCCTATATTGCAGCAGTTCCGCCGGCCTCCTCTTCCGTTCCTGCCTTCAAAACCGGATTGGTTGATGACCAGCCGGCGGTTTACTTACTGCAATTTTATGGTTCAATTTACGGAACATCACCGGATAATTCCAATAGTTTATTTATCGAAAAGCTTAATATAGAATGATTATTGATAAGCAAAAAGAAAAGCCCAAGTTTAGCTCGTCAATTGATATCTATGAAATCATCAACATCCGGGCTTACATCACCATCCGGCAACTCTCCTTCCACTTTAAATTCCTTATTCCTCAACATCTTTTGCAGCCTAATCCAAACATGAAATTGTCCATGAGTTCGATTTTTATCAAAGGATTTTCGGGGAACATGACTGCAGGAGATACCTGCTCTGATT